>Ga0163154_10001124_pt1 | contig 41722 bp, 32 predicted proteins | sample OliLakLV19MP9P1_FD_148649 | JGI IMG/M metagenome (GOLD analysis project Ga0163154, IMG submission 148649) | Freshwater microbial mat bacterial communities from Lake Vanda, McMurdo Dry Valleys, Antarctica - Oligotrophic Lake LV.19.MP9.P1 | ecosystem: Environmental > Aquatic > Freshwater > Lake >... | reverse complement strand
GCCCACCCCCACCCCACCGCGCCCAGACATCATCACCTTGGGTATAACCCCTCAAGAAGCCGTCGTATTGACATGGCTGATCGAAGCACGGGTGCCAGTGACATTGGCATTGCGTTCCGCACAAGATACCTCGCGCACCAATACGACCGAGGTCACGCTGGATTACATGATGAGTCAGTACGGCATTACGCTTCCGGGCAAACGTCCCTATCAGATCGAACCGGCAATCCGCAGTATTCGTCAGATCATTGCACAGCAAGAAATCCAGTTGTCAGACAATTCAGGGTAGGGTTAGGAGCTATGCAAAGCAAACAAGGTGGGCAAAGCGTTATCCAAGTATTGATCGTCGATGATATTCCTGAGACGCGGGCAAATATTGAGAAGTTGCTGGCGTTTGAAGAACAGGAATTCCGAGTTGTCGGCTCGGTTGGTACTGGTCGCGAGGCAATCAAGGCGGCGATGGAAAAAAGACCCGACATCGTCATCATGGACATCAATATGCCAGATATGGATGGCATTCAAGCAACCAGCGAGATCACCAAACGCCTGCCTACCGCCGCAGTGATTATGATGTCGGTTCAAACCGATGCTGACTACATGCGTAAAGCGATGCAAGCTGGCGCGCGTCAGTTTCTCGGTAAACCGATTGATACTGAAGAACTCTACAACACGATTCGGGGTGTCTACAGAAGCTACGAATCGATCCGCAAGCAAGCTATCGCCATGCAAGATATGCCCATTGCTGTGGGCAAACCGCAAACTCCTACGGGTGAAGCGGGTGCCCGTCCGGGGCATGTCATTGTGGTTTACAGCGCGCAAGGTGGCAGTGGTTGTACAACCATTGCCACCAACTTGGCTTCGGGGCTGATGCGGAAAAATATCAAAGTCCTGCTAATCGACGGTGATTTGCAGTTCGGTGATGTGGGCGTGTTGTTGAAATTGCAATCTCAATCCACGCTTATCGATCTCGTCGGCAAAATTGATGACCTCGATACCGACTTTTTTGACAGTGTTGTGGCGACTCACGAAAGCGGCTTAAAAGTGCTTTTGGGACCCCTACGCCCAGAATTTGCCGAAGAAGTCGAGGCAGTGCCACAGGCGGTGTCACGCATTATCGAAAAAATCGCCAATAGCTATGACTTTATCGTCGTCGATACCAGTCGTCGTCTCGACGAAAATTTATTGTCGTTGACCGATATTGCCGGCAAAATCATTTTGGTCGCCAATCCAACCTTGGCGTCGATCAAAAACACCAAGTTCATCATCGACCTATTTGAACGCTTGAACTATCCCCCAGAGAAATCACTCTTGATCCTCAATCGGGTAGAAGATGAGCGCAGTCGTCAACGAGTGACCATTGCCACTGAGCAAATTGAACGCTTCCTGAAGAAAACGACAGTCGCCAAGATTCCTGATTTACAACGTGAAGTCTTAAGCGCTGTCACCAAAGGGGTACCTGTTGTCGCCTCACGCGACCGCACCAAGTCCCCCGCGAAGGAATTGCTGGAGCTATCCGATCATTTATTCACCGCATTGATGGGTGCTGGCGATTCGATGCACGGGGACGGCGAAGACGCTGATGATCGTAGCCGTACCAAGAAAGTTGGTTTGGGCGGTTTACTCAACAGAAATTAATTGACGCCGGATCACTTATGCGTGTACTGTAGAAGTAGGTCATGGTAGTGTGGAGTGTGGAAGATGTCACTGCTAAAACGAATTGAAAGAGGTTCTGGTAGCACAGGTGGGGGCAACAATACTGGCAGTGGTGGGGAACAACAACAACCCCCCGCTTCTGGCAGTTTCGAACAACCCCCGGCAGCGGCGCCGGAGGCAAGCGGTGATGACTCTTCACGCTTGTCTGCCATGCGCAATCGCAATCAGCAAGTCATGGGACGCCCCCCCGCCCGTGAAAATGCCTATGTCGACTTAAAAAGCCGTGTGCAGTCTCGGTTGTTGTCCGAGCTGGATCAAACCACCGATGTTTCTCGTAAAAACGAAATTCGGGCGCACATCGAAGAGCTTTTCAACGCCATCCTCGCCGAAGAAAGCATGGTGCTGGCACGCCAAGAACGTCAGCGCCTGTTTGAATCGATTGTTGCCGAAATCCTCGGTTTTGGTCCGTTGGAAGTGTTGTTGTCCGATGATGGCATCACCGAAATTATGGTGAACGGGCCCAAGAATGTTTTTGTGGAACGTAAAGGCAACATCACCCGCGCCAACATCTCATTTGAAGATGATGATCATGTCCTCCGCATTTTGGATCGTATCGTCGCCCCGCTCGGTCGTCGTATTGATGAAAGTTCGCCGATGGTCGATGCGCGTTTGCCCGATGGCTCCCGCGTGAATGCAGTTATTCGCCCCATTGCGTTGGCAGGTCCTACGATCACCATCCGTAAATTCTTCAAAAAACCATTGACGATTGAAGACCTGATCAAATTCGGCTCGATGACCAAAGAGCTTGCCGAATTCTTGCGCGCTTGTGTGATCGGCAAGTTGAACATCATCGTATCCGGCGGTACGGGTTCCGGCAAAACGACCTTGCTCAACGTGCTGTCTAGTTTCATTCCCAACGACGAACGCATCGTGACAATTGAAAACGCGGCGGAACTGCAACTCCGCCAAGAACATGTGGTCACGCTGGAAAGTCGCCCACCAAACATTGAAGGTCGCGGCGCAGTGACGATCCAAGATTTGGTGGTCAACTCATTGCGTATGCGCCCCGACCGCATCGTCGTCGGGGAATGTCGTTCTGGCGAAGCGCTTGACATGCTCCAAGCCATGAACACGGGTCACGATGGTTCCTTGACCACTGCCCACTCGAACAGCCCGCGTGATACGTTGGCGCGTTTGGAAGTCATGTGCTTGATGGCAGGTATGGAACTCCCTATCCGTGCCATCCGCGAACAAGTTGCCAGCGCGTTGGAACTCGTCGTTCACCAAGAGCGTCTGCGCGATGGTTCGCGTAAAGTCGTGAAAGTCACCGAAGTGCAAGGCATGGAAGGTGATATGATCACCATGTCCGATATTTTTGAATTTGAACAAATCGGCGTGGAAGCGGGAAGAATTGTTGGGCGTATCAAACCGACCGGTATTCGCCCCAAATTCACAGATCGTATCGAAGCAGCGGGTATCTATCTGCCACCCTCTGTCTTTGGACTCGGCAAGACCTACTAAAAGCCTCGGTAATTTGAAAGAGACGGCTTTTGATGAATCAAGCCGTCTCTTTAGGATAGATGACATATACGGAGACGATTGAGCGATGGAATCAATTAATCCCATCTTAATCATAGGCATTGCTGTGGTCGCTGCAATTGGCGTCATGGTCTTTGGGATTATCAGTGTGCGTTCTGAAAAAGATATCATTGAAGAACGTCTCGGACGGTACGAAAAAGACAGTCAATCCTTTTTGCAACTGGAAGAGATCGTCGGGGAATCCCCAGACGATATACGGGCTACTCCCAATACCAAAATTCGAGATCGCCTCGATAATCTCTTTTCGGAACGCAAGTTTGGTAAACAGTGGCGACAGCAACTTTCTCGTGCGGATTTGAAACTGACCGTTTCAGAATATGCTGCCGTTCATGTGTTTAGCACTTTTGGTTTTTTTGCAGGCGGGTATTTTGTCATTTTTGGACAGCAACTTGCCCCTGCCCTGCTCGCTGGTTTCATCGGATTCTTTGCACCGCGCATTTACGTGTCGCGCACCACATCAACACGCCTCATCCGTTTCGAGACGCAACTGCCTGACACCCTCGGCTTATGGGTGAATGCGTTGCGCTCCGGCTATAGCGTGATGCAATCTATGGAAGCCATCGCTCGCGATGCCCCAGAACCAACCTCGACCGAGTTTAAGCGCGTCGTCCAAGAAGTTCAAATCGGTATTGATCCCGAAGACGCTTTGGCGCACTTACTGAACCGTGTCGAAAGCGAAGACTTGGATTTGGTGATCACAGCCGTCAACATTCAACGTGAAGTCGGCGGCAATCTTGCCGAAATTCTCGACGTGATCAGCCACACCATTCGCGAACGTATTAAGCTGAAAGGCGAAATTCGCGTGTTGACGGCACAAGGTCGTATCACCGGCTATGTCATCAGCGGCTTGCCGATCATCTTGGGTCTGTTTCTCTATGTCATCAATCCCAAATACATGGGCAACCTGTTTGAAAATCGTAGTTGCGGTTGGCCCCTATTGGGCGTAGGGCTAGCACTCATTGGTATTGGTTTCGCTGTTGTTCAGAAAATCGTCGATATCGATATTTAGACTGAGTAGGTACATATCATGAGCGAATCACTCGTTATTGTTGCTATCGTGATCGTCGGCACGATTGTTTTCTTGGCGCTCATCTTTATTGGTCGCCGCGAAGATGAAGGGCGGGATCCTCTTCAAGAACGTCTCGCTCAATTTGGCGATAAGGAAATGCCGCAATCGCTTGAAGAAATCGAATTAACGCTCTCGTTCCGTGACCGCGTGATTCTGCCTTTGCTCAAATCTTTTGCCCGGATCAGCACTCGTTTTACACCCCAAAAACAATTGGAAGAAACACGGCATCAAATTGAAATCGCAGGAATGAGCCTTGACCCCGGTACCTTCTTTGCGGTGCGTATTATGGTTACGATTGCCTTTGGCTTGGGTGGTTTCTTCGTCTTCTTCGTCAGTTCCACTTCTACGGCACCGGCGACTGCTTTACTGTATACCTTGGGGATCACTGGGGTGGGTTATATGCTGCCGGCGATGTGGCTTCAAAGTAAAATCAAACGTCGGCAAGAGAACATTTGGCGCGCCCTGCCCGATGCTCTGGACTTACTCGTCATTTGCGTGGAAGCCGGTCTCGGTTTCGATATGGCGATGGGTAAAGTTTATGAGAAGTGGGAAAACGAACTCGCTATTGGTTTCGGTCGTATTTTGCGAGAAATCCAGCTCGGCAAAATTCGCCGTGACGCCCTGCGCGATGCCGCAAATCGTATGGATGTCCCCGATTTCACCGCGTTTGTCGCCGCTATCATTCAAGCCGATCAACTCGGTGTGAGTATGTCCAAGATCTTGCGTATTCAAGCAGATCAAATGCGTGTGAAGCGTCGCCAACGCGCTCAAGAAAAAGCCCACCAAGCTCCCGTTAAAATGATCTTCCCGATGGTCTTCTTGATCTTCCCATCGATTTGGATCGTTTTGTTGGGACCTTCGGCGATTATTTTGTTTAGCTCTTCCGAAGCGAATGCTGTTTTTTAAGGCACGCCTTCGGTTTTTTTAGGAACTGTTTCGAGTGTCTACTCGATGGCGGTCGGTCGCCAATTCCCTCCTTGACCTCCTCTATCCGCCTTGCTGCGCTTCTTGTGGGCGAGTAGACACTCGATGGTGTTCTTCATGTGATGCTAAATTACGCGCCTTGCCACTCGCCATCCAACTGCGCAAACTGCCGCCTTTGGTAAAAAGTGGAGCAACTGGCACTCATGAAGGCATCCTACAATCTGCTGTTCATGCCCTCAAGTATGAAAATACCACTGCCCCTGCTGGGACCCTCGCGCTGCGCCTTGCCGACACCGTGCGCACCACCAACTGGACATTTGACATGATTATTCCAGTACCAATTCATGCTGCGCGTATGAAAGAACGGGGGTATAATCAAAGTCAAGTGATAGGGACAATCATGGCAGAGCTAACCCATATTCCGCTCACCACCACAGCGCTTCACCGAAGTCGAAATACCCCCTCGCAAGTCGGACTCAACCTCACGGCACGCGCACACAATGTTCATGAAGCATTTGTGGCAAGTCCTGAGCATGTCACAAACTCCACAATCTTGCTCATTGATGATGTCATGACGACAGGCGCTACCTTGCAGGAATGTGCAACAGCACTCTTGAATGCAGGGGCACTCCATGTTTACAGTCTGGCGGTCAGTGCAGCGAAATTATAGCCGCCTCATCCCCTATCCTTGAACTTTACAATTGCTTTTCGGCTGAAGGAGCATCATCATGGAAATTAGGATTCTTGGTCATAATATGAAGGTGGACGCGCCTCTGGAAGAATATGCGCGGAAGAAATTAGAGCGCCTTGACCATTATTTACCGAACATCGCGGATGTTCGCGTAGAACTCAGCCAAGAACATACCCGTTATGGCGACAACTTATCCGTCGCCCAAATCACGTTACGCCACGAACGTGGAGCGATTTTGCGCGCCCAAGAATCATTGCAAGGGGATAGCGAGGCAGCGCTCAATGCCGCCCTGGATAAAATCCATCGGCAAATCGAGCGCTTCAAAGGCAAGCGAAGTCGCAAAGGGCGCGAAAAATTCACCGCCACGTTAGAGGAAGTAAATGCCGCCGAGATCATCCCCGGTAGCGAACTCGCAAATGAGGCTACAGATACCGACGAACTGAACGCAGTCATCGTTCGCCGCAAAGATGTCAGCGTCATCCCCATGAATGAAGATGAAGCTATTCAACAAATGGAGCTTTTGGGGCACACCTTCTTCATGTTCATGAATAGCGATACCAACAGCATCAACGTCATCTATAAACGTCGTATCGGCGGGTATGGTGTCTTGGTACCCCAACTCGGATAACCCTGTTTGTTGAGTCTCTAGGCAGGGTTGCGACCCGTTCATCAGTATGCCAGCGGGGGGTGACGTTGATCAACGTCACCCCCCGCTGATTGGGTGGATGCGATACCATGCAATTTCCTAGTGTCGAAATCCCCCTTAGCCGTGATCTGAGCGCGTGCGGTAATCCTCAATCTGCCACAATTGGCGCAGCAACAGCAAGCGGTACAACTCGTAAATTGCCATCAACAAACTCATCCGTAACCCATGCAACCCGTCGCTATAGCCTCGTAAGGTGACGAAACGCCACCAAAAATGACGCACGGGCATAGACAGATATTGTCGAAACCGAGGGCGAATCGCCTTCCCAAAAGCGCTTTGTGCGTCTAATTTGGCATAGCGACGTTGTTTATGAATGAATTGAGCAAAACTGCGATAATTATAGTGGATCAGAGGGTGGTTGAGCGTCCCTTGTCTGCCTTGCAATTCCACCACTTCATGCACCGGTTGGTCGCTGGCAAATTGTGCAGCCCCTGCCCGCAGCAAACGCATCTGGTAGTCGGGATACCACCCTGCCCCTTGGGTCAGCTTCCCAAAAATAAAGTTATGGCGCGGCACCTGAAACCCTGCGAACTCTGGATAGGTGATGGACTCTCGGATTTCATGCGCTAGATCAAGCGAAATTCGCTCATCAGCATCCAAAAAGAATACCCAATCACACTGTTGAGCACGGGCAGCTTCTAAGGCGGCATTGCGTTGTGCGGCATAATTTTCAAATTTATGTTGAATAACCTCAGCAAGTACCGAGCGCGCAAGCGACACGGTATCGTCAGTGCTGTAGGAGTCAAACACGAGTACCTTGTCCGCAAAGCGGGCGCTATCTATACAATCGAGAATGTCGCTTTGTTCGTTATAAGTCAAAATGATGATAAACAACACTTCAGTTCATTTCTTCAAACATCGCGACATGTGTCATCGCAAGCTGCCTGATAGTCTGATAGGCGGACTTTACCTCTACGTCATGAGTTTTCTCCGCCAAGCGCATCATCCCTATCACAATCATGAGGCGTGCTAAGGCAAACTTCCATGCTGGATAATGTTTTTTGAACAATTTAAGGCGGCTCGTCCACAAATTGATGAGGCTACGTGGGCGGACCTGTCCCGTGCTTTGTCCACCCAAATGCACCACATGGGCGGCAGGCACACACAAACTGCGAAAGCCTTGATTATGAATCCGCCACGCCCAATCGACTTCCTCACAATACATGAAAAATTGGGGATCAAAGCCGCGTGTCAGGTCGATAACTTCACGGCGCAACATCATCGTTGCCCCCAACACAAAATCAACCGCGAAGGGTTGATCCTGTGCATAAAGCGAACGATCATACCGCCCATTGAACCGCCCTTCGATCAACCGTCCCGGTGTAGGAAATAGCTCCACCCACAATTGCTCTAGCCCCGGAAACCCGAAAGCCCCATGCTGAAAACTGCCATCGCCGTAGCGCAGTTGGGCACCCACCAACCCGATATCGGGTTGCGCGAACAACGCCTCAAACAAATATCGAGTCGCCCCAAGTTCGGTGATGGTGTCAGGATTGAGCAGATAAACAGCGCGTGGGGCATCATGCAGTTTTTCGGCATCCATTCCAAACCCCGCCCGCCTTAAGCCGAGGTTATTGCCCCCTGCAAAGCCGAGATTGTCGGGGCTGGCGTATAGATTAACCTCTGGAAACCGTTCGGCGATGAGTGCCGGCGTGCCATCGTGCGAGGCACAGTCAATGACATGGACAACGGCATCAAGCGCGCTCGCTGTCAGATCCGTTAGCAATGATGATATTGCTGGCACAATGAGATCGCGCACATTCCATGTCACAATGACCACAGCGAGATCGGGCATCACATCCCCAAATTGGTGAGGTTAAGACCTGCTTGATTGATGAACGACCGTAAGCGGGCGAACTCCGTATCTTCTGCGACAATGATCTGATCATGTAACAGCAAAGGACTCAGCAGTGCGTCCCCGCGAGACCCATTGCCGATAGTGATAAACGCATCGGTGAGCGCAGCACGTTGCCCCAAGGGGATCTCCAACGGGTAAATCAGGATTGAAAATGGGATGTCGATGGAGGTCGCCAATATCGTTGTGGCGGAACGATCTGCTTGATCAGCGCGTTCTTCAAAATCGCGCGCCAACATCCCGGCACCAGCGCATTCCCCTTCGGCAACGGCTGCGATCAAAGCGTCAATATCCTCATAATCGCGCACCTGAGAAAATTGGGAACCATCCGTGATCCCACCTTCACGCAACATAATCGATGGGATCAACCATGTATTCAAATCAGCATAGTTTAAGCGGCAAAATACTTCATCGGCAAGCGCCGACACGCTGGCAACATTTGCCGCGCGGCTCCCAATCAAAATCACTTCCAGCCCACTGACTGACTCGGATCCTTCAGTGCGCTCTACTTGCAAAGCGGCGTCTCCACAATCATCCACATAGGCAGCCGCATAGGGAATACCCGACAACCACGTTGCGACCGCATTTTGGGACGTTGAAGCGCACAATGCCGACAATGCCTCGGCATTGTTGGCGACAACCTCAACCGTGATCGACAAGCCTGTATCACTGGTCAATTGCGTCTCTAGGGCATTGGCGGCACTACGGGCAGCGCTTTCCGAACGCCCCGATGCCAACAACGGGAAAACGATCCGGATCGGATTGTTCGGTGCCCCCACCGGTACCGGGGTCGGTACCGAAGGCAAATGGGTGGAACGAGGGGTAGGGGTCAGCGACGGGCGCTGCGGTGTCGCGTTTGACCCAGCCCCTCGGCAACCCGACAAAACCATCAGCACACCTACCCAAATCAGCAACAAAAGCACCGGCTTATTCACAAATCGAAGTCTTATCATCATATAAAACCATCCATCTCAGTGCATTGAGGAGGCACAGTAGCCCATGCTTAGATCGTATCCATAATCCCGTTTTTCGCCTAGCACTTCATTTTAACTATTGGCATCCACTAGGCGAATCTCACGAGGACCGACACGGCTATTGCGCAAGCTCACTTCCACTTCCTCGTGGATTAAACCCGCCCAACAAGTTTGCGGGTTACGGACTTCGACCCGTGTCATGCGGATTGCTCCCCAAACGACAGCCCGTTCCCCCGGTGGCAGGTAACGATAAACGATACCAGTATCGGGATCAGTCACGACATCCAGCGTATCGTCACTCCCCAATGACCAGCGCCATGGATAATCGATGGTCGCGGTCGTGCAATCAATGCCAACACGCCACGCCCCCGGCTCTTCGGTCGCCCCTAGTGTCGAATCGCGTTGATCCCATTCATAAACCGTCCCCGGCTGAGGACCAGTCGTGCGGATAGGCACATCGCTGTAATTCTCCACCGTCAACATAAACACCAACAAATCACCAACGGGCATGGTAATCGTTGTTCTCGACAAAATATCGGGATCGGTCGGGCGAACGATCAAGTCCCCCGGCAGGTCACGGCTGGCAAAAAAACGTTCTTCCCACGGTCTAGTTTCAAAAATCACACTGACCCCGGCAGTTTGCGACACAATCTCTGCAAACGGTTTGCCGCCATTACGAATCGTCACGACAGCGGAACGGCGTACTTGCTGCCCAACCGCGTCTTGCGCTTCCGCCATCAACGTATACTCACCATCCGGCGGCGGATCGGCATTCAAATCAACCCCACCATCATAGTCGTATAAGTGGCGACCTCGTTCATGCGGGAGCGTCTCTTCGTCACGTTCGGCAAGATAAAGCGGTTGTCCGCCGTTTGGCGGCAACAGGTATACCGACAAATCGGCATCTTGTTCGAGAAACAGATTAATCTGGGTGCGGTCGTTAATACCGTCTTGATTAGGTGTAAAGTCTGTTGGGGAAACAGTGAACTCCGAAATATTAGGTAGGGGTACATCCCCCCCTTCAATCACCAATGTCCCCGTCCGCTCATCTTGAGCGCCCGATGCCGCATCAATGGCGACAAGTCGCCATGTATAAATATCATCCGGGATCACGCGCCGCAAAATCACTTGATCGGGAAAAGAGTCGTCGGGAAGACTGAAGCCATCGACCACCCCACTAAAGGCAACTTGATAGTCATTGGGCGCGCGTAATGCGCGCTCACGAAACGCAAACACCGCACCGGTACTGCCCTCAAAAGTGAAAGACACAGTCACTGTTTTAGAAACCGTGTAGGAAAACACAGCAATATCCTCCATGCCATCGGCATTGGGCGAAATGACCTCGTGTGAGAATACCGCTTCGGTAATGAGCGGAAGATCAGGCGCAATGAGTGCCTGTGCAACCACGACAATTAGAATAACACCCGCCAAAGCACCCGCCAAAGTCAGAACGAGAGGGATTCTCATAAGCTGTTTGCTATGCTCCTAGCAACCACAATTTAATCAGTCTATCAAACGAGATCGGAATTGCTAGAATGATCTTTAGGCGCAAGGTGCCCAAATGCGCTCATCTTTACGCTGTCTCATCAATGATGTATAATCGCCTAACCCCAGAATTAAGACGAATCCATCTTGAGGATAGATTTTGACTGACCTGAATACTGTCAGTGAGTTTTTTGACATCGCTAATTCCCTTGCTGACGACAGCGGCTATTTTGAATGCCCAGTCGTACCGTTGCGCGACCAAGTTCTATTCCCAAATGTAGTGTCACCGGTCACACTACTGAGCAAACGTTCAGTTGCCGCCGCCGAAGCCAGTCATGATGCCCGCCGCACGGCGGTGGTGTTGTTAGAAAAAAGCAATGCCAAGTCGGACAGTGACACCCCAGAGCTGTACAGCGTGGGGGTCGAAGTCGCCGTAGGACGCATCTTGCGGATGCCAGATGAAACACGCGGTGCCTTGTTACAGGGGCGACGCCGTGTGGAATTGGTGGAGATCACGCAGCATACCCCTTACCTGATCGCCAAAGTGCGCATACTGACCGAAGAAAATCGCCAAACATCCCGCACTAACGCCACGATGCAAGTGGTCACCAATTTGTTTCGGCGTGCGGTCGAGTTAAATGAAAATATCCCCGAAGAGGTCTTACTCTACGTCTTAAATGCCCATAACGCCGGTTGGTTGGCAGATTTAATCGCCTCCACCTTAACGGTCTCGCTGGAGGAACGCCAAGTTCTCCTCGAAACGATGGATATTGAAACCCGTCTTGACCAAGTGGCAGATCTGCTCAATCAAGAACTCAATATGCTGGAGCTAAAAGACGAGATCACCAGCCAAGTCAACCAAGAGATGGATCGTTCGCAACGCGAAATCTATCTGCGCGAACAAATGCGCGTGATCCAATCCGAACTCGGTGAAGAGGACATCTTCCAGCAAGAACTCACCGAGGTTCGCGAACAAATCGCTAAAGCGAACATGCCCCCCGAAGTTCACGACAAAGCCATGAAAGAATTACTGCGCTTGTCGATGATGGCTCCCCTTGCCCCCGAAGTCGGCATGGTGCGCACCTATATTGATTGGCTCACGGCACTGCCCTGGGCTGCCGTCAGCGAAGATCAACTGGATGTGCAGTTTGCACAGCAAACGCTGGATCGTGAACATTACGGTTTGCCAAAGATTAAAGATCGGATCTTGGAGTACATCGCTGTGCGCAAACTTGCGCCCGACACCTCTAGCAGCCCGATCTTGTGCTTCGTTGGACCGCCCGGCGTCGGCAAGACCTCGCTCGGCAAATCCATCGCTACCGCGCTCGGACGCGAGTTTGTGCGCGTTAGCTTGGGCGGTATTCGTGATGAAGCCGAAATTCGCGGGCATCGGCGCACCTATATTGGCGCGCTCCCCGGCAGGCTTTTGCAGACGATGCGGCGTGCAGGAACGATCAATCCAGTGTTCATGCTGGACGAAATTGATAAACTGGGCACCGATTTTCGCGGTGATCCGTCGTCAGCACTGCTCGAAATTCTCGATCCTGAGCAAAACAATGCCTTTTCGGATCATTATCTCGATGTGCCCTACGATCTGTCGCGCGTTCTATTCATTACGACTGCCAACGATCTATCCCCCATCCCTGCGGCACTGCTGGATCGTTTAGAGATCATCGAGTTCAGCGGTTATACAGAAGAGGAAAAGATCGCGATTGCGCGGCAATTCTTGATCCCCAAGCAGCATGAAGCCAATGGCTTGGTGAGCTATGGGGTTAGCTTCGAGACTTCGGCACTTCAAAAACTCATCCGTGAGTATACCTATGAAGCCGGTGTGCGCAATCTTGATCGCGAGATCGCCAATATCTGCCGCAAAATCGCGCGCTTGATCGCCGAAGGCAAACGCTTCGCGCGCGGGGTCAATGCGACTCACGTCGATCGTTTCTTAGGACCCCCTCCTTTCCTCGATATGCGTGCCAATGACTCGGACGAAATCGGCATCGCCACCGGCATGGCATGGACGCCTTACGGTGGCGAAGTTCTCACTATTGAAGTCAGCGTCATGGCGGGCAAAGGCACGCTCTTGTTGACCGGATCACTAGGGGATGTTATGCAAGAATCAGCCCAAACCGCGCTCAGTTATATGCGCGCGCGGGCTGAGGACTTCAACGTTCCCTTTGATGATTTTGAAGATTTTGATATTCATATCCACCTGCCCGAAGGTGCAGTCCCGAAAGATGGACCCTCCGCTGGCGTCACCCTCGCCATTGCGCTCATCTCCGCGTTTACCGAACGCAAGATTCGCAGCGACTTTGCCATGACGGGCGAAATTACGCTGCGCGGCAAGGTCTTACCGGTAGGCGGGGTCAAAGAAAAAGTATTGGCAGCACGACGTGCCCGTATCAAAAATATCATCCTGCCCAAGCAGAATGAACACGATCTTGTTGATATCCCGCGTGAAGCCAAAAATGATCTGAATTTGCATCTCGTCGAAAATATGCAGCAAGTGATCGACCTCGTGTTGATGGAACGCTCCGATAGCGAACGCAATCTTGACCGGATTCGCCGTGAGCGCGATAAAGACCAACACGAAGACGAATAAGACAACTCATGAACGCGGATGAAGTTCTATCCTCACTCAACACAGGACGTTCACGAGTTTTCGATTGGTTAGCGGATAACACCCCAACCGAAACCATCGCCAATCTCCTCGCTGCTATGGGCAATACGGCGGGGGGACGGGTCGTGATCGGCATCTTCGGTCAACATGGCAAAATCCTCGGCGTTCGGGAACCCGCTGTCATGATCGAGCGGGTCTTGCAGGCTTCGCTCAATATTACGCCACCGATGATCCTGCCCCTGCCCAAAGTCGTGATGGTCAACGAAAAATCGGTCATTGTGGTGGATATCCCCGAAGGAATGCCCGGAATTTACGCCATCAACGGGCGTTTCCTCGGCAGAAAAGAGGGACAAAACACACCGCTTAGCCCCCATGATCTCCATCGTCTGTTGATTGAGCGGGGTGTGATGCACTTTGAAACCAATGTGCCGGATGGCGCAACCCTTGATGACATCAATTGGGTCAAAGCACGTGCCTACGCCAACCAAGTGATGGGGGGCACCAACGCTGATGCTGAACAACTGCTGCTGCGGCGGGGGTGCTTGGCGCGGGTCAAAGATGTTTTAAAACCTACCCATGCCGGCATTTTGTTGTTCGGTAACGATCCCCAACGCTTTATCCGCAATGCCGAAATCACCGCTGTGCGCTTTGCTGGCAACGCCATGAGCGATCAGTTCTCGCGCCAAGATTTGACCGGCACCTTGCCTGACCAAATCACCGGCGCGGAAACATTTCTGCGCGATCACATGCGCAAGCAAGTCAGCCTCGGCAAAACGATGGCGCGCAACGAAGCCTACGAATACCCGCTGGAGGCGGCGCGCGAGCTGTTGGTGAATGCCGTCGCCCATCGCGATTACAGCATCATTGGCGATGGTGTGCGTCTTTATCTCTTTGCCAACCGTCTGGAAGTCACCAGCCCCGGCGAACTTCCCGGTCCGGTTACGATTGATAACATTAAAGACGCTCGTTTTTCGCGCAATCCGGTGATCGTACAGGTGTTGGCGGATATGGGCTTCATTGAGCGTTTAGGTTATGGTATTGACCGCGTATTCGCGCTGATGGCGGAAACCCAACTGCCCGCGCCCGAATTCACTGAAATCGCTGGCGTAGTCCGAGCAAAACTACAAAGAGCAGAGATAGACTCAGAAACCCCGATTCCCCCTGCTCTCGAAACAGTTGCCCTTCTTGTCGAGGCACGATATCAAGGGGTCTCACTCAATACGCGCCAAGAAGCTGCCATCCTCTTTCTCACCCGTGATGGCAATCCACGCATCACCAACAGCAACTTGCAAAGCCTGTATCCCGAGGTTCACCCCGAAACAATTCGGCGCGATTTATCCGACCTTGTCACCAAAGATCTCTTTGAAAAACATGGTCAAAAACGGGGATCATACTATATCCTCAAAACCGAATCTGCTTCTCTCCCTATCGCATAAAGCACAACAAACGGACATTGCCCCATTCCAAAAGACACCCCGCCACGTACAGATCAGTTGCGGTCTTCACTTGTCTGGCATATAGTGAATAGAGCGAGATAAAATTTTCAAGGAGGAACAAATGCACTTTGCACCTTTGCGATTTACGCATGGCTATCGGTTACTTGCCGTGCTTCTAAGTTCATTTCTTCTGATTGCAGTCCCGGCGTTTAGCGCCCCCCAAGACGCGCCCTCAAAACAAGGCATCACCTGCGATAATCTAGTCACATTAGCGACCAGCACTGTGGGTTTAGTGTGCGATAGTTTAGGGCGCAATCAAGCCTGTTATGGCAATCGGCGCGTCGATATCGAATTTACACCCAATTCTAATTTTTCCTTTAACGCCGCTGGGGATACCGTCGATTTATTGGCGATTCGTCGCCTATCGACAGCACCTTTCAGCCCCAATACCGGTGATTGGGGGATCGCCGTCGTCAAGGCACAGGCAAATCTACCCGATGCCCTACCGGGTCAAAATGTCACCTTCTTCCTGTTTGGGGAGGCATCTGTCGAAAATCCAACTGCGGATATGCGGGCAGTCAAAGTGCAAACCGGAATCACCGGCAATAGTTGCGCCGATGCGCCCGATGGCGTCATGATCCAAACGCCATCCGGTCAGCAGGTCAGCATGAACATCAACGGCGCGGATGTCATCCTTGGATCAACGGCATTTCTCACCTCCGAAGCCAACAACCGTATGAAGTTGAGTACCCTTGAAGGCTTAGCGGTCGTCACCGCCTTTGGCGAAACGCGCATTGTGCCCCCTGGCGGCGAAGTTGGCTTCGTCTTAGGCGGTCCAGATGGGCTAGAAGTCGCGGGTCCGCCTTCGGCATTACGCGGATTCACACAAGAAGATATCCCCTTCTTGCCACTTGAATTGCTGGATGAACCGGTCGAACTCCCAGAGTCGCTCAACATCCCCAGTGCCAGCACAGCAGCCCTGGTGACGGCTGCCCCCAGCAATAACGTCACCAGTACCCCATCAACGTGTACCCCCCGCGGCGATTGGACAGCGCGCTATGTGATCCAGCCCGGTGAAACTCTGTCGAGCATTGCTGGGCGTGCCAACTTGCGCACCGAGGACCTTGCCGCTGGCAACTGTATTGTCAATGCGGCGCGCATCTTCGCAGGGCAAAGCTTAAGCGTGCCCTTTGCCTTGCCGACACCACGTCCGCTTGCCACAGCGACCTCCACAAGACCACCCATCACCGCGACGGTAATAGCAGGGAGATTGATCGGACCAAACTTCCGTGTGGACGTAAACCCGATCTATCTGGGTTCTTGCACGACTCTTCGTTGGGATGTCTCTAATATCCGCGAGGTCTATTTTCAAGGGTCACCCGCCATCGGCAGCGAAGCCCGCCAAGTCTGCCCGCGCGAGACAACCACCTACACCTTACGGGTGGTGATGACCAATGGAGTAGAACAATCCTTCACACTCGTCCTCTATGTCGAAAGCACATGCGGCAACCAAACCTGCGAGTCGGGAGAGACCTACAACACCTGTCCGTCCGATTGTCCCTATCCGATTGGATAAGTCAGTCATCACGTTTATGGGTATCGTCATCCGTGTCGGTGCCCATAAATGGAATTTCATTGCTCCTCATCTGTGGTATGCTATTCCACTGATTTAGCTTAGGATGCAGGTGAAAAAGCAATAATGTGGTTCCGGCGCATACTCTTGGTGGTCGCGATGCTCGTTTCTTCGTGCAGCGCACTCTCGCCAGCGACACCTCAGCCGACGGCGACAGCCACGCTGCCCCCGTCACCGACGCTTACCCCCAGTGCTACCAGCACATTCACACCCATCCCGCCTACCGAAACGGCAACCTTGACGCCTTCGGCAACTTTCACGTTGAGTCCAACGGAAACCGCCACTGCTGTCCCAACCGCAATCCATACCCCCCAAGCGAGCGTTTTATTCACTTATGACAATTGGGAATTTTTGGAGTTGCCGAGCAATATCATTGCCCGTCTCGACACGCCCTTGATCGCATTCCTGAACACCAATAACCGCACAGGATCAGCCGCTACCCCACTGCCGGGTAACAATATCCAGACACTTTATTATGTGTCCCCCACCAACTCGGCAGCGCGCATCACCATCAAACAATTCGACTCCTCAACGGGGGATGAAATCTATATTGCTCCATCCGGTGATGCGTTCGCCTATATGCGTTATGACGGCGGCAGTATCGCCAATGGATTATATATTGCCGATTTTAATGTTGGCATTACTGGTCGTGTGCTGCCACTGGCGTCGCTGACCCAACGGGGAATCTTTAATACCCCTGCATGGAAAAGCGACGGTTCAATGCTGGCGTTAGCAGTCGCGACAGGCTATGACATCGACATCTTCACGATTGAACGGGATGGGGCATGGGCAAATCTGATCAATTCGGGGGCTTATGATTTCTGGCCCGTGTGGTCGCCGGATGGTAATTATCTCGCCTTCGTGTCCGACCGTGTGACTTGCCCAAGCTGGCGTCCGGGCGAGGTCGGCACTTGTGATGGTAGCAGCATAGAAGCCCCCACCGGTGGGCACGTCTTTGTGCTGAATATTGCCACAGGGCAGATTACCCAAATCTCTGACGTAGTCGTCCACGAGCCACCTAAATGGGCGACCCCACGCCAAATTACTTTTGCGTCTGGCGATCCCCTGTTCGGCGACCCAGAGCGCGTACTCTACAGCGCCGATATTTTTAGCAACGAAGTGCGCCGGATCCGTCTCAATACCAGCGACATTCCGCTCAAATTATCCGAGGTCTGGTCGCCATCTGGGCAACAAGTCCTGTTTCAAGCTGCCGAAACCTCTAGCTCGATTGTATTGGCACAGATTAGCGGTGCCGAGATCGCGCGGATCACAGATCGGACATTCGCGCGTTATGGGTTGCGCGCCGATTGGTCACCTGATGGAACACGTATCGCCATTGGTGGGGTCGCTGGGCAATGTCCGTATGGCATTATTGTGACGGATAATCAGTTCACCTCGATTGCAAGCGGCAATCCACCTCCCACCATGTGCGAACCTCAATTGTCGCCAGATGGACGTTGGGTCGCTTTTACAGGGGTCGTCCCTAATCGTGACGGGCGGGTAGATGTGTATGTCGCCAATCAAAATGGTTTTGGGGCGGTCAACCTCACTGGGAGTTTGACAGGTAATGTCAAAATGATCGGATGGGCGGGCGGATAGCCCGAACTTCACCAAAAGGCAAAACACGGATGGTTCAGTTACAAGATAAAATTGCTGTCGTCACGGGCGGCAGCCGAGGCATTGGGCGCGGCATTGCCTTAGAGTTGGCACAGCGCGGCGCGACCGTTGTCGTAAACTATCATCATAATACCGAGGCAGCGCATGAAGTCCTCGACAAAATCGCGGATACCGGGGGCGTGGCATTGGCAGTACAGGCTGATGTCAGCCAAGAAGCGGGTGCCAACGAACTGATCAAAGCGGCAATCGACAATTTCGGCAAAATCGACATTCTGATCAATAATGCAGGCACAACGCGCGATAATGTGATCATGCTGATGAGCGCCGAGGATTATGACACCGTTATGGATACCAATTTGCGAAGCGCATGGTTGTGTTCCAAAGCCGCTGTCCGCGCCATGATGCGTAAACGTTATGGACGCATTGTGAATATCACCAGCATCAGCGGTATTGTGGGCAACGGGGGGCAAACCAATTACAGCGCCAGCAAAGCCGGTATCATCGGGCTGACAAAAGCACTCGCGCGCGAGGTTGGGTCGCGCAGTATCACGGTCAATGCCGTCGCCCCCGGCTTTGTGCAAACCGATTTGACGGCGAATTTATCGGAAGAACTCCTCAAGAAAATCAGCGACAATATCCCCTTGGGACGATGGGCAACCATCGAAGAAATCGCCTATGCGGTGGCATTTTTAGCATCCGATGAAGCCAGTGTGATCACGGGGCAAGTCTTAAGCGTGGATGGTGGGATGGCGATGTGATCGCCGCGCTATCATTGCCAAGATCGCCTCATTTCCCCTTAAAAAGGACAGGTGCAACTTGAGTACCCTATTTTCCAAAATCATCACCCGCGAAATCCCAGCAACTATCGTCTTTCAAGATGATCGTGTGACCGCCTTCAAGGACATCAATCCCCAAGCGCCTGTGCATATTCTGATTGTGCCCAACAAAGAAATTCCCACCGTCGATGACGTGACTCCCGAAGATGAGGGTGTTCTGGGGCATATGTTTGTAGTGGCGCGGCAGGTGGCTCGTGATTTGGGGATCGCTGAGGGGGGCTATCGGTTGATCATTAATTGCCGCGATGATGGGGGGCAAGAGGTCTATCACTTGCATATGCACCTTGTCGGTGGACGCAAATTGGGACCCATGCTTGCCCGACGCGATTAGATACAACTAGGCAAGCCTGTTGATTAAAAAAGCACCCCTTTCCTGAACTACTCAGGAAAGGGGTGCTTTTCCTATCGAAAGTTAACCGCCAACAGCAGGCGTGGCTTCAGCGGTGGCTTCCACCGTTGCCATCGCCTCTAGTTCGGCGGCGGCTGATGCTTGCGGCGTGACTTCCTCACCCCCCAGCGTATCAGTCGCCTCAGCGGTGGCTTCGGCATCCGGGGTGGCTTCAGGCGTTGACTCGGCAAGACCAGAAGCGATCCGTTCGACTTCACGATCAATCGCAGCGAGGATATCCGCCACTTCGGTATAAGCTACTTGTTCTTCATTGAGCGGGACAACGCCATTGATCGTAATGGTGGGCGTGCCGCCAAAATTGAGCAAATTGCGGGCTTGTTGGCTTGCAGTATCCAAAATCGTCTGGGCTGCCCCATTGCGAACACACGCCCCATGCTCGCCTTGATCAAGTGTCAATTGGTTCACACCCGCAACCAAACGGTTATTGGTAAAAGCTTGATTGCCATAGCGCCCTTGCCAATCAAACAAAGCGTCATGGAATTCCCAAAATTGATTCTGTTCCGCTGCGCATGTTGCCGAAATCGCCGCACCTTGACCGTTGGGCACCGATCCATACCCTGAGAGGGGTACGTAAATAAAAGCAATTTTGCCATCGCGCACCCGTTGCACAAGTTCATTGATCGATTCGTCGTGGAACTCGCGACAATGCGGGCAGTCAAAGCTCGAATACTCCGCCACTTTGACAGGCGCATCTAGTTCCCCTAACAACGGATAGCCCTCTTGCGTGCGAGACCGGGCTAAGCCATCGTAACGCGCTGCTAAGTTTTCAGGAAGTGGCGCTTCGGCTGGCAGAATGACCAAGATGATGAGTATCAAGAAAACGACGGCAAACCCAACTACACCAATAATGATGCTGGTGATGCGCCGCCGTTGATCTTGCTGATCGCGTTCCCGCTTGCGTTCAACGGCACGGGCAGCCCCACCCGCCGATTGTGAACCGACATTTCCGGGGCTTGGGGTCGTGCTTTTTGCGCGCGATGAAGCGCCTTCGCTACGCGCACTTTGCTGTGGTTTTGCGCCTGAACTACTTTTACGATTGCGTCCCTGCTGTGACATAACACCCTCAATCCATGCGTCCAAAAACTGTTTCAGTTTACAACGCCGAATGAGCATGTCAAGCAAAGTTCACGGGTTGATAGCGGTTGCGCAATCAAGACAGGGACGCAACCAAAACAATTCATCCGGTGCCGGTTCTCAAGTTACAGGGTGATTGGCACTAGATTGATCTGACAAATTGCGGGCGATTACAGTAAAATGTGAATCATTCAGCATTACAATTTTTGCGCCCCACCCCCCCAACACATGGTCGGCAAACGACATCAACACTCAGCGCGATGTCGTCAAAACGAACTAAGGATAATCTCGATGAAGCTGGACACCTTTGGCACACGCGGAACTTTCGACACTGGCAGCGGGCAAGCTGTCATTTACCGCTTGAACCAACTAAGCGCGCACGGCGTTGGGCATGTCGAACAACTGCCCTTCAGTATTAAGATTTTGCTGGAAAACGTCCTGCGCAACCTCGATAACTATGAAGTCACGGAAGACTCAGTCGCCGCTATCGCCAATTGGAACGCGCCCAAACCCCAAGAACTGGAAATCCCCTTCAAGCCAGCGCGCGTGATCTTGCAAGATTTCACGGGGGTGCCGGTGGTCGTCGATCTAGCGTCACTGCGCAGCGCGATGGCACGTTTAGGCGGCGACCCGCGCCGCATTAACCCCCAAGTGGCGGTTGATTTGGTGATCGATCACTCGGTACAGGTCGATAAATTCGGCACTTCCGATGCCATTTTGGTCAATGCCGAACGTGAATTCGTGCGCAACCGCGAACGGTATGAATTCCTGAATTGGGGGCAAAAAGCATTCGAGAATTTCAAAGTTGTACCGCCTGCCACCGGCATTGTGCATCAAGTCAACTTGGAATATCTGGCGAAGGTTGTCCAAATTATTCAAGAAAATGGTGAACGCATCGCCTTGCCTGATACGCTGGTCGGCACGGACAGCCACACAACGATGATCAACGGTTTGGGCGTGTTGGGATGGGGTGTTGGCGGTATTGAAGCTGAAGCCGCGATGCTCGGTCAGCCTATTTACATGTTGATGCCCCAAGTCGTTGGCGTCAAACTAGTGGGCAGTATGCGCGAAGGCACCACCGCCACCGACCTTGTATTGACGGTCACACAAATTTTGCGCAAGCGTGGCGTGGTCGATAAGTTCGTAGAGTTCTACGGCGAAGGCTGTGGCAAGCTGGCGTTACCTGACCGTGCTACCATCGCCAACATGGCACCCGAATACGGCGCGACGATGGGCTTCTTCCCTGTCGATGATGAAACTTTGAACTTCCTGCGCCGCACCGGACGCACCGAAGATTTGGTACAGTTGGTTGAACGCTATAGCAAGGAACAAGGACTCTTCCGCACCGACTCGACCGCCGATCCGGTCTTCACGGATGCGCTAGAAATTAATCTTGATGAAATCCAGCCGAGCATGGCGGGACCCAAGCGTCCCCAAGATCGTGTCTTGCTGAGCGATATGCAGCCTTCCTTCCGCAAGGCACTCAGTACGCCCGTTAAAGAGCGTGGATTTGGGCTGTCGGATGAAGCGCTCGAAAATAAAGCCATCGTCGGCGAAAACGGACACAGTACCGAAATTGCACATGGCGTAGTTGTGCTGGCGGCGATCACCAGTTGTACCAATACCAGCAACCCGATGGTCATGGTTGGCGCGGGCTTATTGGCGAAAAAAGCGGTCGAAAAAGGTTTGAATCGTAAGCCCTATGTCAAGACCAGTCTTGCCCCCGGTTCGCGCGTCGTCACTGAATATCTGGATCGGGCAGGCTTGACCCCCTATCTCGATCAACTCGGTTTCCAGACGGTTGGCTATGGCTGCACCACCTGCATCGGCAACAGCGGACCCCTGCCCCAAGAAGTCTCCGATGCGGTGCATTCCGGCGATTTGGTTGCGGCAGCCGTTCTCAGCGGCAACCGCAACTTTGAAGGACGCATCAATCCCTTCGTCAAAGCCAATTATCTGGCATCCCCGCCGCTGGTCGTGGCGTATGCGTTGGCGGGCACGGTGGACATCGATTTCGCCACCGAGCCGCTCGGCATGAATGCTGCGGGCGAACCCATTTATCTACGGGATGTGTGGCCCACCCAACAAGAAATTCTGTCAACGGTGCAAAACTCGATCACACCAGAAATGTTCACCACGCAGTATGGCAATGTCTATGACGGCAATCCGATGTGGAACGCCATCAGCAACGCGGGTGAAGATGTCTACGCATGGAACAGTGACAGCACCTATGTGCAAGAGCCACCTTTCTTCTTCGATTTCAGCCCGGACGCCAACAGCATCAGCGAAATTCATGATGCCCGTGTCATGGCGCTGCTCGGCGACTCGATCACAACGGATCACATCTCACCCGCAGGCGATATCCCGTTGGATAGTCCGGCTGGTAAATACCTCGTCGAACATGATGTGGAGCCAATTTACTTCAACAGCTACGGCACTCGTCGAGGCAATCATGAAGTGATGATTCGCGGCACCTTCGCCAATATCCGTCTGCGTAATGGTTTGGTGCCGGGAAGTGAAGGCGGCATCACTGAGTACCTGCCTACAGGCGAAGTGATGAGCATCTACGAAGCCTCGAAACGCTACCTTGCCGCCAAGACACCACTGGTCGTACTGGCAGGCTTGGAATACGGCACTGGGTCCAGCCGTGACTGGGCGGCGAAGGGTACAGCGCTCTTGGGCGTCAAAGCTGTGATCGCGCGTTCTTACGAACGTATCCATCGCAGCAACCTCGTGATGATGGGCGTGCTGCCGTTGCAATTCAAAGAAGGCGATAGCGCTGAAGCGCTCGGCTTGAACGGGCACGAAAGCTTCAGCATCGTCGGCATTGGCGATAACCTGCAACCCAAGCAAGAAGCGACCGTCATCGCCACCAGTGCTGACGGCAGCCAAAAGACCTTCCAAGCGCTGGTTCGCGTCGATACCCCCGTCGAAGTGGATTACTACCGCAATGGCGGTATCTTGCCGACGGTTCTGCGCAAGTTTATGAGCTAAAGCGACACCAACACGGCACCACCGTGAAATCAGGGGCGCGCAGTGTGCGTCCCTGATTTTTTATCTCTTATCGACATTCACATGGGTGTGAAAGGACATCACTTGAGTGAAGAAATATCCCTTGTCACCATCTATACAGATGGCGGGGCAAAACCGAATCCCAATGGACCCGGTGGTTGGGCAGCATTGCTCATCTTTGGAAACAACGAGAAGCCCTTGAGCGGTGGCGAACCCAAGACCACCAATAACCGCATGGAATTGACGGCGGCAATAAAAGCATTGGAGGCATTGCAACGGCGTTGTAAGGTGGTCTTTTACACCGATTCGCAGTATTTGCGCAACGGCATCACCGAATGGATCAGCAAGTGGCGCAAAAATGGCTGGTTAACCGCCAAAAAAGAACCTGTCCTCAACCAAGATTTATGGATGCGCCTCTATGACCTGACCTTACAACATGACATCCAATGGAACTGGACGCGCGGACATGCGGGTGATCATTACAATGAACGGGTAGACCGAATGGCAACAGCAGCGCGCGAAACTATTCAAAGACAACGTTAGCCTTGTGGAGCGATCATGGCAAAGATAGCGGAACGTGTCGCCGGGTTTGGCACAACTATTTTCACCGAAATCAATCAACTGGCGATGCAACATAACGCCCTGAACTTGGGGCAAGGCAAACCCGATTTTGACAGCCCGACCGACATCATCGGCAGTGCCGTGAAAGCGCTCCAATCGGGAACGCATAATCAATACGCACCGGGCCCCGGCGTCGGGGATTTGCGGCAAGCCGTGGCTGATCACAGTAAACGCTTCTATAACCTCGATATTGATCCAGCGGCGGGTGTGGTCGTCACGGCTGGCGCGACCGAAGCGATCTTCTCCTCAATCTTAGGATTGGTGGATCGCGGTGATGAAGTGATCGTCATCGAACCCTATTTTGATAGCTATGTGCCCAACATCATTATGGCGGGTGCCAAACCTGTGTTTGTGCCGTTGCACCCTCCCCTATGGACATTTGACCCTGTGGAGCTACGCAAGGCGTTTAATTCGAAAACTCGCGCCATCATCCTGAATACCCCCCAAAACCCGACTGGGCGGGTCTTCACGCGCGAAGAACTAACTTTAATCGCGTCACTTTGCCAAGAATTTGATGTAACCGTGATTTCTGATGAAGTCTACGAGCATATCGTTTATGATGCGGCGTGCCATGTCCCGATTGCCAGCTTGCCGGGGATGTTCGAGCGCACCGTCACGATCAGCAGTCTAGGCAAATCTTTTAGCGTCACGGGTTGGAAAATCGGTTGGATTTATGGCGCTCCCGATTTGGTGCGTGGGGCGGCACAAGCCCATCAGTTCGTGACCTTCGCGGTCAATCATCCTGCGCAACATGCCGCCGCCTATGCACTCAACCTACCCGATAGCTATTTTGCTGACTTCCGCGCCATGTATACCCAAAAGCGCGATCTGCTTTTAACGGCACTTGTCGGGGGTGGGCTTAAACCCACCAAACCGGAAGGCACCTACTTTATCATGGCAGATTTCTCGTCCGTGTTCGACGGTGATGATATTGAATTCGCCCGCTATCTCACCGCCGAAATTGGCGTCGCCTGTATCCCACCGACGTTTTTCTATAGCAACGACCACGCGCATATGGCAAGCACCCAAGCCCGTTTTGCTTTTTGCAAGTCGGACGACATGCTCAAAGAAGTCGCTGGACGCCTCGCAACCTTGGTCCGCTAAAAACGTGGATATGGGGCGCTTGCGCTTGCTTAAAATAAAGCAAAAGGTAGCGCCCCGCCCACGATCAAGCCGCCGAGGATCGTCCGCAATAAGGCGATCACAACCAACATCACCAGAAAAGTGATCGCCGGTACTGCGTATTTTTTATTGGCATCGTTGATGAGGTAAAGACGTTCATAACCATCCCCCATGATATACGCGGCGAAAATCATCATGAAGATGCCCGTGAAGGTGCCGCCCACGCCCAAGAGTGAAAAAACAAATGTCAACACACTGCTAAACACCAGAGATGGTGCCCACACCACCGCTGCGGTCATGGCATGGCGCACGAATAACGCATTCCATCCCTGTGTTTGAGCAAAGCGATAGGAGGCATAGCACCCCGCGAAAAAGGCGCTCATCGTTACCGGGATGGCAAGTAAGGGCGTGAACAAAATACTGAAAAAACTGAGCAGGGATGCCGATGACAAAATTTGAATATACAGCGCAATCAACAAACTGAGCGCAGCGCTAAACACGCTTGCCGTCAAAGTCAACAACACAAAGCTCCACCACGTCGCTTGATCGACGGCAGCAGCATAATCCCCCTCACGCCGTAACAGCACATTCCAACCCGTGCGCAGCAACGCAAAACCGTCTTTTGCGACGTTTTCAAGAGAGATATATTCGGGCGCACCGGGGATTGTGAAGGGCAATTTGAACCCACCTTCGGCGCCGTCTGCAGCGCCGGGGCGATGCCCAGCAGCGGGGTCAATTGAATGAATACGCGGCGGTTTGCCATCCTTAGCTTTGTCGCTGCCCGTGCGTTTGACTTCATAAATGTCTGGGTTGGATTGTGGTGAAGTCGGATCGCCCCCCAGTTCTGCCTCACGCGCCTTAATACGATCTAAGACCTCGCGCGCTTTTACATGGCTAGGGTTCAATACCAGCACCCGTTCCAATTGTTTTTTGCGCACACGCGGATCGCTCTCTGTGGCAGCAAGATAGTACCAGCCTTGTTCATTGTCGGGTTCTTGATCGACCAATTGTTGCAACAGTGTGTGGGCTAAAGACCGATTGCCCGCCTGAAATGCCGCAATACCTCGTTGCAGAAGGTCATTATTTGCCTGCATAATCGCTCCATCCAACTTCGTAACTGTGCGATCCCCATTTGAGATCAACATTTCTATTATAAAGAGTCCGTGTCCTAAACAAGTTACAAAAACCCCACTAATCAGGGATTGCGCGCCAAACCAGAGGTCGGTGTAAACTTAGAACATCTATTTTGCCATCTTTTGGACACGACCACCGAATTCAACATGAAATCAACTTCAAAACAGTTCATCGCCATCGCGGGCAATATCGGCGTTGGCAAAAGTACCTTTACGCGCTTGTTATCCCATGAATTTGGTTGGCAGCCCTTTTATGAAGCGACCGCCGAAAACCCCTATTTGGTCGATTTTTACGGGGATATGCGCCAATGGAGTTTTCACTCGCAAGTCTTTTACTTAGGTAAGCGGCTGGAGCATCATCGACTGTTGGTCGATCACCCGGGTAGCGTCGTGCAAGACCGCACCGTGTATGAAGATGCGGAAATTTTTGCGCACAATCTCTACGTCCAACAACAAATGTCCGAGCGCGACTATGACGCTTATCGACGCTTATATGAAGCGGTCTCTAGTTTTCTGCCGTCCCCAGACCTGATCGTGTATCTGAAGGCAGAGGTACCCACTTTACTGCATCGGATTCAACTGCGCGGCAATGAGTACGAGCGCAGCATGTCACCCGATTACCTAGAGCAGTTAAATCGTTTGTACGATAGGTGGATTGAACGGTGGACGCTTTGCCCGGTCTTGACCATCCCAACCGACGACCTCGATTATGTCCATCATCCATCAGATTTGGGTCGGATTATCGAGCCGATTCGCGACATGCTCAAGGGTACTTCTGTTCAGTTGGTATAGCGGTCTCGACATTTTGCTGCCAAAAGCGCATTGGGTCTCCCTGTAGAAACTAGCACTATGGGGAAACCCAATGCAGGTTTTCGATTATTTTTGCTTATAAAGTCATTTTTATGTTGCTATCATCAGAAAATTTAACCTCAGAAAATGGACTGTGAATAGACAAGTCAGTGTCTTCGTGATAAAATTGCTCATATGGATTATTCTGATTAATCCGATGAATACCTAATAGAGATTATGTTGATGTCTCGCATTGAGCTTGATTCAGAACTTCTCAACTACATCATCCTCGCTGGCTTCCAACCGGGTGACCGCTTACCGACCTTGAATACCCTTCAAGATGAGGAGCATCTGGGCATTGGCATCAGCAAGGTACGGGAACAACTCGAAGTAGCGCGGGTGCTTGGGCTGGTTGAAGTCCGGTCTAAGACGGGCATGAGGATGAAAGAGTATAGTTTTGCCCCAGCCGTGCGTTTAAGCCTCTTCTTTGCGCTGGCACAAGACTCCCGTAGCTTCGAACTGTTCGGCGAGGTCCGTAATCATATCGAAATGGCATTTTGGCACGAAGCGTGCGAACGTTTGCAATCCGATGATTTAGCGCACATGCGGACGTGTATCACCCAAGCCTATGAAAAACTCAATGTAAACCACATTCGTATCCCCAATGAAGAACACCGCAATTTTCATTTAACGGTCTTCAAACGCCTTGAAAACCCCTTCGTGATGGGGATTTTGGAAGCCTATTGGGATGCTTACGAAGCGGTTGAGATCACGCGCTATGCCAGCTACGAATATTTGAAACAAGTATGGAAATTCCACGAGCAGATCCTTGATGCGATCAGCGCGCGTGATTTTGAGGGTGCCCGGCAATTCTTTATCGATCACACGAAATTGATACGCTACGAGACGAAATCTTCGCCCTAGCCCTCGATAAAGCTCCCAATGAATCGGAAAGAAGAGTCGTTAGAAGGAGTATTTTGCGTCTCTGCCAATCTTAAGTTCACTTTTTGTGTTGAGTGTTATCTTATGTTCGTGAGTCGGTTCAAATTGTTAAGGATAATTCATGGCGATCAATCTTCAGCCCGGCGTACAGTCGCAATTGCGCGGCTATGAACCGGGCGTCAACAACTTTTCATTGATGGTGGCGACCAAAAACGGGTCGGGCAGCCAAACTTCTAATCTCGTCATCATTCGTTCGCTCTTCAAGATGGGTATTCCCGTCAGCGGCAAGAACCTTTTCCCCTCCAACATCAAGGGGTTGCCGACATGGTATACCATCCGTGCCAGCAAGGACGGCTATACAGCGCGTCGTGCGACCACCGAGATCGCCATCGCGTTTAACCAAGAAACCATCACCGAAGACATCTTCAATCTGGCAAGCGGCGGCGTGCTAATCACCAACCAAGACCTCAAATATACGGTCAACCGCACAGACATCACCGTCTACGAATTGCCGGTGAAGGACATCCTTGAAGATGCCGAATATCCCAAAGACTTACGGGAACGCATCATCAATATGGTCTATGTTGGGGCGTGCTGCCATATCTTCAATATTCCGCTTGAGATCACCTATGAGGCGCTCTTGTCGCAATTCGGCAAGGAAAAACCAGCGCGCATCAATCACGCTATCATCAAGATTGCTTACGAGTGGGCACAAGCGAATCTGAAAAAACAAGATCCCTTCTATTTTGAACCGATGGACAAAACCGCTGGCAAAATCCTCATCGAAGGCAATGAAGCTGCTGCCATTGGGTCGTTGTTTGGCGGGGTCAGCGTGGTAGCATGGTATCCAATCACCCCATCCACTAGTTTGGTCGATTACGTCATGAGCCATATGGCGCTGCGTCGGGACGCCGAAACCGGCAAAAATACCATCGCGATTGTGCAAGCAGAAGACGAACTCGCTGCCGTCGGCATGATCATCGGTGCTGGTTGGGCAGGTTCCCGCTCGATGACTGCCACCAGCGGTCCCGGCATCAGCTTGATGGCGGAATTCACGGGGTTAGCCTATTTTGCGGAAATCCCAACGGTCATCTGGGATGTGACCCGTATGGGTCCCAGCACCGGTTTGCCCACGCGCACCAGCCAAGGCGACCTATTATTCCTCTATACGCTCAGCCACGGGGATACCCATCAAATCGTGTTGCTGCCCGCCAATGCCGAAGAATGCTTTGAATTCGGGTGGCGCTCCTTTGACATCGCCGATCAGATGCAGACGCCGGTCTTTGTGATGAGCGATCTCGACATCGGCATGAACTTGTGGCTCAGCAACCCATTCACGTATCCCGATACCCCGATCAATAAGGGCAAAATGCTAGATAAAGCTAAGTTGGAGGCATTCTTCGAAGAACACAAAGAATGGTTCCGTTATCGCGATTACGACGGTGACGGCGTGGGCTATCGCACCATCCCCGGCACTGAACACCCCCGCGCCGCATTCTTCACACGCGGCACCGGTCACAATGACATGGCGACCTACAGCGAACGTGGTGAGGATTGGGTGACCAATATGACCCGCCTGCGCCACAAATTTGAAACCGCGCGTGGCGTTGTCCCCAAACCTGTGGTTGATTACAACCCGGCAAACCCTATCGGTATCCTGTCCTTCGGCTCCAATGATGTGGCAATTGCCGAAGCTCGTGACATCATGGCAACCAGCGGCATCGAGACCAATTACTTGCGGGTGCGCGCTCTACCCTTCACGCCCGAAGTATGGCAATTTATCGAACAACATGACCGCGTTTATGTCGTGGAAAACAACTTTGATGGGCAGATGGCACAAATCTTGCGCATGGAATCGACCATGAAGACCAACAATATGATCTCGCTGGCATTGGGCGACACCTTGCCCATGACGGCGTATTGGATCCACACCCAAATTTTGAAACATGAGGAGGCTCAGTAAATGGCGAACGCACTCGGTCTTGAAAGAGCAGATTATCGCGGTGGCACCAGCACCTTATGCCCCGGTTGTGGTCATGACTCCATTTCGGGTCAAATCATCAGTGCTGCTTACGATCTCAACCTGCCCATGTGGCGCGTTATCAAATTGAGCGGTATCGGTTGCTCCAGCAAGACCCCCGCCTACTTTCTCAAGGGGTCGCATGGCTTTAACTCGGTACATGGACGTATGCCTTCGGTGGCGACGGGTGCCACGCTGGCAAACACCGACCTGATCGCGCTCGCGGTCAGTGGTGACGGCGACACGGGCAGCATCGGCTTCGGTCAATACAAGCACCTCATCCGCCGCAACGTGCCGATGGTGTATATCATCGAAAACAACGGTGTCTATGGCTTGACCAAAGGGCAGTTCTCCGCCACTGCCGATGAAGGGCAATTCTTGAAGTCTTATGGCAAGAACGACTTGCCCCCGATTGATTTGTGCATGGAAGCCGTGATCGGCGGCGCGACCTTTGTCGCCCGAAGCTTCTCCGGTGACGCCAAGCAAGTACAATCGCTGTTGAAGGCGGCAATTGGTCATCGCGGTACTGCCGTTATCGATATTGTCAGCCCGTGCGTGACCTTCAATAACTCCCCAGAATCAACCAAGAGCTACGATTATGGCAAGGAACATGAAATCCCATTGCACGAGATTCAGTATATCGCCCCCGGCTTCGTCCAAGACCGCGAAGAAATCACGGTTGGCGAATATAGTGAAGGCGAAATGATCGAAGTTGAGATGCACGATGGCTCGTTCATCCGCCTTAAGAAGCTCGATAAGGGTCACGACCCACGTAGTCGCAGCGAAGCCATGCGCATCCTTGATGAAGGAGGACGTGATAACTTGCTACTCACCGGCTTGATTTATTATGAAGAACCGCGCCTAACGTTGGCGGAAACCATGAACCTCACCGCGACGCCGCTAGCGCATTTGAATGCCTCACAGATGCGTCCGTCGGCACAACAACTTGAAGATGTGATGAAGCAGTACATGTAATCTTGGCATCGCCTAAAAGGGGCATTTTCAAATGTCCCTTTTTGATTTCTAGCCTCCATTGACGATGCCAGAATAGGACTTTACGCCACACAAAGCAGGTTCACCATTTACGGCGGCATCATTTCCGCATAAGATTTGACTTGCTTACCGAAAAAATCACAGAAGCGGAACCCGATGATCAACACGATCAAAATTGCCCCCTCGATACTCGCCGCCGACTTCACACGCTTGGGCGAACACGTCCGTGAAGCGGAACAAGCGGGCGCGGATGTGATTCACATCGATGTCATGGATGGACGTTTCGTCCCCAATATCACGATGGGCCCGCTGATCGTCGAGGCGGTGCGCCGCGTCACGTCGTTACCGCTTGATGTTCACCTGATGATTGTTGAGCCAGATCACCTTTTAGAGGCTTTCGTCAAGGCAGGGGCATCGCGCATTTCGGTGCATTGGGAAGTATGCCCCAACTTACACCGGACACTGCAAACGATTCGGGCGTTGGGTTGCGAAGCGGGTATCGCTATCAATCCGCACACCCCTGCCCTGCTGCTTCAGGAAATCATTCCTATGCTAAGCGGGGTCACGGTGATGACGGTGAATCCGGGCTTTGGCGGGCAATCATTTTTGCCGGAAACATTGCCGAAAATCAGCGCAGTGCGCGCACTTTTTGGGGAGCGTAACGCTGATGTGGTGGTGGACGGCGGTATCAACGAGACCACAGCTGCGCGCGTCGTAGCGGCGGGTGCCAATGTCTTGGTGGTCGGCAGTATGCTGTTTAACAATAGTTATTCGGTGCATGTCGGATTTGAAAAATTGCGCGTCAGCCTAAACAAATAAAAAAGCCGGTGAACACCGGCATCTAAAACAGAATGACGCATTTAGGAAATCAGGATTACGTTTTGGCGAGCGTCTTAATACACTTGGTACAAAGAGACTTGCGAACGTATTCGCCATTTTCCATGACGCGAACCTTTTGAATATTCGGATTGAACCGGCGGCGGGTCGCGCGCAATGAGAAGCTGCGCGTGTTGCCGAACATCGGCTTCTTTCCGCAATTTTGGCAAGTCGCCATGAGAAGTACACCTTTACTACAAATTCCGTCTTAACCGACCGTCATGTTATCACAGACGAGCAATCGCGACAAGGGCGCTCCCTCGTTTTGGAACCCACCGATTGCATCAGAAAACACTTTTTCTTTAACGGATGAAATGATAATGTTGCCAGCGTCGCCTCAGATTGAGCAAACTAATCACACTATCGATGGGTCTCTTCTAAAAAAACTGCTCCATGCGGGCACTTTGTGGTTAGAACATAACCGCGATGCGATCAATCAGTTGAACGTCTTTCCCGTCCCCGATGGGGACACAGGCACCAACATGACGCTGACGATGCGCTCTGCTTATGCAGCGATTGCTGAGATGGAAGAAGCCCACATCGGCAAAATCATGGGCGCGCTTGCGACTGGGGCATTATACGGCGCACGCGGAAACTCTGGCGTCATCCTCAGCCAATTGTGGCAAGGCGCGGCGGGGGTGCTGGCAAATGCCGACAGACTCACTATGGAACTGTTGGTACAAGCCGTCGAAGCCGCTGTTGAGCAAGCTTATCGCAGTGTTGGGACACCCGTCGAAGGTACGATCCTGACAGTGGCGCGCAAGATGATGGAAGCAGCGCAATCGGCTTACCAAACGAACCCTCAAGCCCACTTACATTGGGTGTGGCGGCGCATGGTAGTCGCAGGACGACTGGCGGTAAAAAACACGCCTAATCTGTTGCCGATCCTGAAAGAGGCTGGTGTCGTGGATTCCGGTGCGCAAGGGTTACTCATATTTTTTGAAGGGATGCTGCGACGACCGCTTGCGAATCAAGCCAACCTCCCTCAGACGACCTCCCCGACTTGGCAAACTCGGCTGGATGCTGAAGATGAGCGCGGATATGGGTATGATGTACAATTTTTGATGCACGGCGTTGACCTTGACATGGACGCCATCCGTCAAGCATTGGAGGCGATGGGTGGTTGGTCTACGCTGGTGGTTGGTACCCCCCGTTTGCTCAAGATACATGTTCATGTCCATGATCCGGGCGTGCCCATCAGTTATGCGATCCAATCCAGCACGAGCATCGATGATGTCGTGGTCGAAAACATGCAGCGCCAATATGAAGCCAACTTACAGCTAGAAACGCCACCCCAAGAACCGTCTGCCCTCCCTAATGCCCCCTTCCATAGGGACAGCACAATGGAGATCACGGGGGCAGCCATTATTGCCGTCGCCAATGGTCATGGGATGCACACCTTGTTTCGCCAATGGGGTGCCGTCACAGTCATCGAAGGCGAACATACGATGAACCCAAGTGTCGGCGATTTTTTAGACACTATCCGCCAAGTTCCGTATAGTGACATCATCTTGCTGCCTAATAATCCCAATATCATCCTGACCGCCCAACAAGCAGCAGCACAAATGGCGTCAGAAAAACGCATCCGGGTGGTGCCAAGCCGCACCTTGCCACAGGGGATCGCAGCCATGGTGGAATACTCAAATCGGCTGCCCACAGATGACCTGCAATCCATCAGCGATACCATGACGACCGGTCTTTCCTTCGTCACGACGTGCGAAATCACGAACGCCACACGCACGACCAAACTTAACGGACTTAAAGTGCGCGAGGGGCAGCATATCGGTATAGTGAATGATGCGTTGGTGGCGGCAGATGATGATGTCCTTGTGTTGGTCAAGAAGTTGCTGACGCTGACAGGGGCAGAAAATAAAGAACGGGTGACATTTTATTGGGGAGCCGCCATGAGCGTCAATACGATCCAAAGGCTGGTCGCACAGATACGCCCTCACTTCCCGATGCTAACCTATGAGATTATTGACGGCGGTCAACAAGTTTATCCCATAATCATAGGCATCGAATAAATGCTCAACTTGCATATCGTGACCGATAGTTCAGCGCACTTTTCCAATAGCCCACTGCCCCACAATGTCACTATCGTGCCCAATAAGTTGGTCATTGGCGGCAAAACCTATCGCGAAGGCGTGGATATTACCAATGAGGAAGCATTTCGCTTCATCAATCAAGCGAATCAGGGGGTCGAAGTCATCCCCCCTTCAGTCGCGGAGTATACGGCTGTCTATGAACGTTTAACCCGTCATTGCGATGGCATTATCTCGCTCCATCCCTCGCGCGAAATCCTTGACAGTTGGCAAAATGCCCAACTTGCCGCGCAGCCCTTCAACGGGCGATGCCGCATCGCCGTCATCGACACGCAAACCTTGTCGGGCGCACAAGGCATGATCGTGCGCTTGGCAGCACGGGAAGCGCTCCGCAATGAAGATTTTGAGGACATCGTTCGTATTACTCGTGGGGCGGTAGATCACAGCTACTGTGTGTATTTTGTCGAGACCCTCGACCATCTTATGGTTCATCGCATCCTCCCCCCCTCGCAATCGATCATCGGTGCCATGTTGAACATCAAGCCGGTGTTGACGATTGAAGATGGGCGGTTGATCGCAATCGAGAAAGTCCGCACCCGCCTGCAAGCCATTGAGCGACTGGTCGAGTTTGTGATCGAGTTCACTGAGTTTGAGGATATGCTCATTATGCAGCATCGCTCAGGGCAGACCGAGCAAACCCGCATGTTGCAAGACCGCCTTAAACTCGACTTCCCTGATGTGCATTTCCCCCACGCCATGTATGGGGCGTCGTTGGCGGCATTGATCGGCACCGACGCGACCGGCTTAGCAGTGCTTGAAAACCAAAATAGTCATGGGCTTGATGATGAATTCTAAAACGATCCATTTTGTGACCGACAGCACCTGTGACTTGCCCCCCGACGTATTGGCAAAATACCCGATCACGGTCGTCCCCACCTATATTAACTATGGGGATGCCAGTTACGCCGATGACGGTAAAGCGCTGATCCGCGAAGATTTTTATAACGCCTTGCCGGGCATTTCGCCCTACCCGACGACTTCGGCAATGTCCCCCGGCATGGCAGAAGCAATGGTTACGGCGGCGTTTCAAGGGGCAGACCATCTATTCATTATCACAGTCGCATCTAAATTGAGTGCGGTTTATAATACGTTGAAGTTGGGAGCGCACGCCCTGCCACCAGACCGAGTGACTCTGATCGATAGCCAGACCTTGAGTTTCGGCTTGGGCTTTCAGGTATTAATCGGTGCGGAGATCGCCGCCGCGACAGGGGATGTTGAAGCCGTGCATCATGCCATCCTGCAAGTGCAAAAACATCAACGGGTTTTTGCAGCACTGGATACCATCAAATATTTACACCTGAGCGGGCGCATCAATTGGGCAGCCGCCAGTCTTGGGAATTTGTTGCAAATCAAGCCGATCATTTACGTCAGCGCAGGCGAAGTGCGTTCTGCCAGTCGTGTGCGCACCTTTAGCAGGGCGCTTGATGAGTTGGTGCGGCTGGTCAGCTTGCAAGCGCCGCTCGACCGCATCACCCTGTTGTATGCCCACGAGTCAGAGGTACTGCAACAGTTACACGAGCGCTTGGCACCCATGGTCACCAATGCAATCATGAGCGTATCCATCACACCGACCATTGGCGTTCATACTGGACCTGATGGCGTCGGTGTCGTCACCTTAAGTAGTGCGTGGAGAGAGTAAGCGATGCCATCGGCATTAGAAACATTAGTAAAAATCCTAAAACTGGAACGTGAACAAGGCTACCGAGACAGCGCCGTGATTGGTGGGCTGGCGTCATTCGCGGGGCATTGGCAACACGATGCCCACAGCCAAGCACGTCGTCCAGAGCATCATATCCTCGTTGATGAACTGAACGATTTGTTGAGCAAGTACGAACAATACGAACAGCGCGATGAACGCCATCAGCGCGTCGGTTACATGCTCGACCGCATTACTGGACGAGTTCCAGCCCCGCCGACCTACATCGAACGTTTAGCATTGTATGAAGTGAAAACCGAACCACCCCTTGTCGTTGCACCAGCGGTCACGCCCGAACCAGCCATTGAACAACCAGCGACGCCGCCTAAAGGTAAAACCGCCCCTGCTGAAAAAGCCCCCAAAGCAGAGCTACTGGCAGATGCCGAGTCTGAAGCGCAAGAAGCGCAAGAAGCGCCCAAAGCGCGTCCGAAAAATAAACGGGACCGAAAACGCGAAGAAAATACCTTTCCAGAGGTCAGCGCAGAACCAAAACCAGCGCCCGAAATGAAGGCAAGCGTTGAGCGTCCAGAACCTAAACGTAAACGAGCGGAACCCAAAGAGTCGAAAGACGATTTGGGGGGCGATGATTTCAAAGAAACGACCGTCAGCACTGCCGAGTTTAGCCAACTTGATGAGATGGAGTTTTCCTCCAAACCGCAGAAGCGCGACCTGCCGCCACCAGCGCGCTTAGCGCGCCCACCCCGGCACGCCCGCCCAGTGATCGACATGAACGAAGCCGTGGATGTGATTCGCGGGTTGAATGCCTCGGTCGAGCGCATCAAAGGGATCGGACCCAAACAAGTAGAATTGTTGGCGCGCTTGAATATTCGCACCATCAATGATTTGTTATTCTATTTCCCATCTCGCTACGATGACTATACGCAAATGCAGACGATCAACCGACTGCAAGCGAAAATGCGCGCCAATGTCATTGGCACTGTGCGCGAAACCCAATTGATCGTGGGCGCAAAAGGACGACGAGACTTCTTCATGCGTGTCGAGGATGGCACCGCATCTATCGGTGTTACCTGTTTTGGGCAAGCCTTTTTGCGCCAAACCATCAAGGTCGGGCAGCAGGTTTTGCTGCGCGGGCAAACCTCCATGTTCCAAAACCGTATCCAATTGACCAATCCCGAAATTCAAATCGTTGATCTGGAAGATTTGCAGGCGGCGAAGATCATCCCAGTCTATCCCTTGACCGAAGGCTTGAACAATCGCCAATTGCGCAAAATCATCGAAAAAGCCCTCGATTTCTGGGCAGAGCGCATCCCCGACTATATCCCCGAAAACACCTTAGAGCGGCTTGATCTGGCAGATTTAGGGTGGGCACTGCGCAATATCCACTTTCCAGAAGGCATGGATCATCGTGACCATGCGCAAAACCGGCTGATCTTCGATCAATTGTTGATGCTTCAGTTGACGATCATGGCGAATCGACGCAAATGGCAGTCAATCCCCGCCCGCGCGCTTGATGTCTCCGACGTCCAAATCAACAGTGTCATTACGGCGATCTTCCCCTATCCCTTAACGGGAGCGCAACGCCGCTCGATTGAGGAAATTCGCCAAGATGTGGTGCGCCCTGTGCCGATGAATCGTCTTTTACAAGGGGATGTCGGTTCAGGGAAAACAGCAGTTGCGGCGGCAGCGCTGGCGATGGCATTCCTGCGCGGCACCCAAGCCACCCTGATGGCACCCACCAGCATTCTTGCCGAGCAGCACTATCGCGGCATCAGTGCCATACTGGATCGCATCCCTGATGAGCTGTTGCCAAAGGGTCGCAAACCAGTCGTCGGTCTGTTGACCGGTTCTATTTCTAACGCTGATCGCGAAGCAGTCTATCAAGGACTGAGTAATGGCAGCATCGATATCGCCATCGGTACCCACGCGGTCATTCAATCCGGCGTAGAATTTCAAAACTTATCGTTGGCAATCATCGACGAGCAACACCGCTTTGGGGTGGAACAACGCGGTGCTTTGCGGGGAAAAGGCACCAATCCTCACCTGTTGGTGATGACGGCAACCCCAATCCCGCGCACATTGGCATTAACCATGCACGCTGACCTCGATCTGTCGGTGATCGATGAAATGCCACCGGGCAGGATGCCGGTTAAGACGCGCGTGATCGAACCCCCACAGGTGATCCGCGCCTATGAACTGATCACGGATCAAATCAATTTGGGACGGCAAGCCTTTATCGTCTATCCGCTGGTAGAAGCCTCCGACCGGATTGATGCCGAAGCCGCTGTCGATGCTTTTGAGGAAATGAAAGTCATTTTCCATCGTCATCGTGTCGGGTTGCTCCATGGGCGGATGCGGTCGGACGAAAAAGATGCGATCATGAATTCCTTCCGCAATCACGAATTCGATCTCATGATCACCACCTCGGTCGCGGAAGTCGGTGTCGATATCCCTAATGCCAGTGTGATCCTAATCATGAGCGCCAATCGTTTCGGGCTGGCGCAGTTGCATCAATTTCGTGGGCGGGTCGGGCGCGGCGGGTTTGTTTCCTACTGTTTACTGGTATGTGACAGTGATTTACCAGAAGCCATTGAGCGCTTAATCGCGCTGGAACGCACCAATAACGGCTTTGAACTGGCAGATATTGACTGGAAGCTGCGCGGCGCGGGCGATCTCATCGGTACCCAACAAAGTGGGCATGGTGCCCTACAACTGACGGACAAAATCAACCTGCCCCTTGTGGAACAGGCACAGCGCGAGGCGCGCACGATTTATGCCGAAGACCCCGATCTCAACAGTGCCGATCTGCATTTGTTGGCGACCCGCATCCGGGCGTTGCAAGATGCGCGCAGTGATGTGAGCTAGGCAGTTAAGAGAAGGCGTACCGGGTAGCCTGTGCGCCTTTTGTAGTTTTGGTTTATCCTTAAAGTATTCATAACTTTTGGAGTGACTATGGTGCGCGCGTTTTATCCCGGTTCATTCGACCCCATCCATAATGGACATATTGATATCGCTAAACGGGCGGCGCGCTTATTCGATGAAGTCATCGTCGGCGTTTATGATATGCCCAAGAAGAAATTGTTGTTTGATGTGGACGACCGTCTGCAAATGGCAGAACAAGCATTTGTCGATAGCCCAAACATCCGAGTTGCGAAATTTTCCGGTTTCACTGTAGACTATGCGAGAGAACAAAATGCATCTGTCTTGGTGCGTGGCTTGCGGGTCTTCTCAGATTTTGAGTTTGAATTCCGCATGGGGCTAGCCAATAAAAAGTTGGCACCCGAAATTGAAACCGTATCGATCATGACTGATATCCAGCACATTTATATCAGCAGCAGCACGATACGAGAGATCGCCGAGTTAGGCGGTGAAGTGTCCAGCATGGTGCCAGATTTCATCGCCCAAGCACTAAACCAACGCTTTGCTGAATTGCGCGAAAATCAAAGTAGTCCGGGCTATACCTACAGTATTCGGGATTGAAAAAGGGAATTAGTATGGATATTCAACACTTGGTTGATCGGCTTGAAGATTTGATCGACGAAGGACGTCATATCCCCTTCAGCAAGATGACCATGATCGACGAAGAACGCGCGCTCGAGATCATCGACCAAATGCGTATTTCAATTCCAGAAGAAATTGAGAAAGCAGCGCGGGTCTTAGCACAACGAGATCGCATCTTGGCACAAGCCAATGAAGAGGCAGCACGGGTCGTTCAACTAGCGCGCGAACGTGGCGATCAATTGATTGACCGAGAGGCGCTGGTACAGGCGGCGCAAAGCCGTGCGGCGAACATCATCGAAGCCGCCCGCCAAGAATCTCAAGGCATCACCACCGACGCCGATCATTATGTAGTGGACTCATTGGGCAGCTTAGAGCAACACTTGGTGAAGATGTTGACGATTGTACGCAACGGCATTTCTGAAGTTCACAAGACGCCTGTTGCTAACAATACTTCACAACCTGCTCAAGCTCAGCCCGCGCCAGCACAACCCGCAGCGCTCCCGGCAACCGCGAAACCGCCGGCGGCGACCATGCCTGTGCCCCAAATGGTCGAGGCAAATGGTCGGAAACAAGGGAAGGAATAGGCGACAGGCGCTTTAGAGTCCGGTTTGGGCAGCGATGCGCCTCGTTTATTGGGTTATCGGTTGGACGCTGGGGATTCTCATCAGCGCGGCAAGCTTTGCGAATGTTTCGCAAAGTTTTATTTTGATTTGTTGCCTCATCGCCCTGATGTTGGCAGTCGGGTTGCGTCGATCTGAATACCTCATCGTCGCTGCCTTTGCCTTGGGGTTCTGGCGGTTCGCGGCGATGCCCTCCCACGAGGCGCTCACGGTCTTGAACGGCACAGGTTTCTATGCCGTTGAAGGGTGGATCAGCGCCGAACCGGATCAACGTGATACGCGCGTACAAGTACGGGCGACCATTGATTCTGTACGGACGGCTGGGCAAAGCCATCCGCTTTCAGGGGATATCCTCATCCTTGCCCCAGTCAGTTTTGAGGGGGCATACGGGGATCGCATCCGCGCATGGGGCGCTTTAGAGACCCCCGGTGAGGGGGATCGCTTTTCTTACACGGATTACCTCACCCGTAACGGCATCTCGGCGGTGATGCGCTATGCCGATGTCACAATCACGCAAAAAGCAACCACTCCCGACATCTTCACCCACTTGATCATGCTCAAACACCAAGCCAGTGTCACTATTGCTCGTGCCCTGCCAGAACCTTATGCCGGTTTGCTGACCGGCATCTTGCTAGGGGATGAGCAAGGCATCGCGCCCGAACTGCGTGAAGCATTCGCCCAGACTGGTGCTTCGCATATCATCGCGATCAGCGGCTTTAACATGGCGATCTTGGGCAGCGTGATCAGCACCTTGTTCAAACGATTGAAAGCCACACCGTTCATCACAGTAGCCGCCAGCATTACGCTCATCACGGTTTATACGATATTGGTCGGTGCCTCCCCTTCGGTCATGCGCGCCGCCCTGATGACGAGTATCGTCCTGATCGGGTCAGCATTACGGCGTAAAACTTTTGTTCCCGCTTCACTGGCATTTGCGGCATGGGTGCTAACGCTGCTGAATCCTTATACGCTTTGGGATGTCGGATTTCAATTGAGTTTCTTCGCGGTCTTGGGCTTGGCGTTGTTTGCCACCCCGTTCACCCGTTTTTATGATCGCATCATTACGAATGTCCCGAAACCCTTGTCCCTCATCAACAACACGCTTCGCGAAGCGACAGCGATCAGTGTGGCAGCACTTGTCTTCACACTCCCCCTAAGCGCCCTATATTTTGGACGCTTGTCCCCGGCAGTCCTATTGATCAATGCGCTGATCGTGCCTGTGCAACCAGCCGTGATGCTCATCGGCGGTACAGGCGTGTTGATAGGCATGTTTGTGCCGCTTATAGGACAAATTTTATTGTGGGGAAATCTCATTTTCTTGGCGTGGACAATCGAAATCGTGCGGTTATTCGCGCGTTTGCCAACTGCTGAAGTGACTATATCGCCCAACTTCATCGCATTTAGTTTTTGTATTGTTTTGGGGATGGCCATTGTCACTGCGGCGCGCCCCCCTTTTGTCGAACGACTGGCACAGTTCGCACGGTCTAAACCCGTCATCTTTGGGGCAATGATCGCGGCGTTCTTGGCAATAACGATATTGATCGTGGATTTGCGGAGCCGCCCCGATGGTTTACTGCACATCTGGATGTTAGACATCGGCAGCAGCACCAGTTTGATCCAAACCCCCGGCGGCGCACACCTCCTCATCGACGGGGGACGCTACCCTACGCGCTTGCTCACCGCGTTAGGGGATCGGTTGCCGTTTACGGATCAAACGCTTGATGTGCAAATCATCACACAGCCAGATGTACGCTTGATC
>Ga0163154_10001120_pt1 | contig 41743 bp, 41 predicted proteins | sample OliLakLV19MP9P1_FD_148649 | JGI IMG/M metagenome (GOLD analysis project Ga0163154, IMG submission 148649) | Freshwater microbial mat bacterial communities from Lake Vanda, McMurdo Dry Valleys, Antarctica - Oligotrophic Lake LV.19.MP9.P1 | ecosystem: Environmental > Aquatic > Freshwater > Lake >... | reverse complement strand
GAATGAATTTGATATTGTCTCCCTCTCAAAATTTAAGCAGGGAACCGAGATTTCCCTTAAAGAGGGGATTCTCTTTACCACTTATGCAACCCTTCGATCGCAAGGTAAGCAAGGGAAAGAGTCACGACTAGATCAAGTGGTCTCCTGGCTGGGGAAAGGGTTTGACGGGGTGCTTGCCTTTGATGAAGCTCACGCGATGGGGAATGCCTCCACAGAGAAGGAAGCGATCTTTACTCGCAAAGCCTCTCAGCAGGGGCTTACAGGACTGAAAATTCAAAATGCGGTTCCAGATGCCAGAATTCTGTATGTGTCTGCTACAGGGGCAACCAAGGTCTCTAACCTTGCCTATGCCTCAAGGCTAGGACTCTGGCAGACTGGTGACTTTCCCTTTGCCGATCGAGAAGAGTTTATCAGTTCAATTGAATCAGGTGGCGTAGCGGCGATGGAGGTTGTCTGCCGAGATTTGAAATCTCTGGGGCTTTATCTTTCCCGATCGCTTAGTTTTGATGGGGTAGAAGTTGATCCGCTAGAAGTGCCTCTAACGCCTGACCAGATAGAAATTTATGACGTATATGCAGAAGCTTTTAAGCATATACATGGAGCGATTGAAGACGCTCTGAAAGCTACAAACGTTACTGCTGAAAGTGGAAAATCACTCAATAGTCAATCAAAAATGAGTGCTTACTCAATGTTTGAAAGCAGTAAGCAACGTTTTTTTAATCACCTGCTCACTGCCATGAAGTGCCCAAGCCTTATTCGGGCAATTGAAGGGGATTTAAGAGAGGGCAATTCGGTTGTTGTGCAGTTAGTCAGCACAAATGAAGCAATCATTGACCGGAGACTTAAAGAGCTGCCGACTGAAGAATGGCATGACCTCAACATCGATATTACCCCTAGAGAAAATATCACGGGGTACTTGATGCGATCCTTCCCAACGCACCTCCATAAAGTGTTATCTGACCATGAAGGAAAGCTTTACTCTGAGCCACTTGAAGATGAGCATGGGAATGTAGCGGTCTCACGGGAGGCACTTGAAATGAGAGACAAGCTAATTGAGAAAATAGCAATTTTACCTCCGCTCCCTGGAGCACTTGAACAGTTGCTTCATCACTTTGGACACGATCAGGTTGCAGAGATTACGGGACGATCTATCAGAGTTCTAAAAGAACCCTCTACAGGCAGAATATACGCTGAGAACCGAGCGGCATCGGCAAGCTTACCTGAGACTCAGCACTTTATGGATGGTGATAAAAAAATTCTCATTTTTTCTGATGCTGGCGGAACTGGAAGAAGCTATCACGCTGACTTAAGCTCGATAAATCAAGACAGGCGGATACATTATGGGCTTGAGTTTGGCTGGAAGGCTGATACTGCAATTCAAGGCTTAGGCAGGTCTCACAGAACAAACCAGGCTTCAGCTCCGGTGTTTCGACCCGTTGTAACAGACGTAAAAGGTGAGAGAAGGTTTATCTCAACGATCGCCAGACGACTCGATGCTCTGGGAGCTTTAACCCGTGGGCAACGTCAAACTGGGGGGCAAGGAATGTTTGACCCAAAAGACAACTTAGAATCATGGTACGCAGAAGCAGCCCTTAATGATTTCTTTTCAAAGCTTTATCGAGGACACATTGCCTGTTGCACGATGGGAGAGTTTGAGTCTGCTACAGGCTTAAAACTTACCACTGGGGAAGGAGACATGAAATGGGAACTTCCCAATATCACAAAATTTCTTAATCGCTTACTGGCTCTTCCGATCGCTCAGCAAAATGGACTTTTTCAGGAATTTGAAACCCTGCTTCACAGCAATATTGAGAGTGCGATCGCCAATGGAACTTACGATGTTGGGGTAGAAACTTTACAGGGGGAAAGCTTTAGAGTAGTGGGACGTGAGACTGTATATTCACATTCCACAGGCGGCGAAACTTTTTGTGTGGAGATTGAGGAAAAGCAAAAACGACGGATCTACAGTGCAATTGAGGGATATCACTACTCTAGGTCAAACAGTGGACAGCTTGTCATTAACGATCGCTCTGGGCGAGCTGCGGTTGTGACCCAAACTTCTTCTTCAGTCAGTGACACTGGAGCAAGTGTAAGGCGGGTGAATTTAATGAGACCCGTAGATCGTGTAGGAATGCCTTATGAAGAATTCAATAAATCATCTTGGAAAGACGTTACTTACTCTGACTGGAAAGAGGTTTGGGATAGCGAAGTATCTACAATCGACCCGCTACAAACTGAGCGTTTCTTTCTTATCACTGGGCTTCTTTTGCCCATCTGGAAGTCTCTTGATGAAAAAAATACAAGAGTTTTCAGACTTAGAACTGACGATGGTGAAGTGTTGCTTGGTAGAAGAATTGAGCCTGAAGATATGGCTAAAATTTCAGAAAGCTTGGGACTCTCACAGGTTACGTTAAACCCTTCTGAAATTTTTAACCTGGTTGCAAAAAATCATAAAACCTATGCCTTAAATGGTGGAATGTCCATTAGGCGATCTTCTGTAATGGGTGAGTTTAGGCTTGAGGTTGCAGGAATTGTCACAGATTCACTTTGCAAGCAACTTGAAAGTGCCGGATGCTTTACCGAGATTATCGCGTTTAGAAAACGAATATTTTTACCAGCAAACGAAGAGCTTGCAACGCCTGTAATTGAACAGGTTTCAGAAATACTTAAGGTACATTAAAGAGATATGACAGGAGCATCATTTGACAATAAACAAGAAGGTTTAGAAGGAATATCATTTACTCATATGAGTAAGGCTTAGACAAAAGGTGGTGAAAATAGCGTCATCGCTAAATCACTTTTTCGTAACTCCTCGCAGTAAGACCTGAACCCCTACTTTAGTCTGCTCCGGCAGCAATTGAAAACCAAACACTACAACGTATAAAAGCAACGCTACGGCTAGAAAAAGCTCTTTTAGTGAATTAGTGCGGCAGAGTTTTAGACTGTACTTCCTGCTTGAAACTGGGCTTAATAGCGGCACTCCTCCGTAAGTTAGTGCATCGCCGGCAATATGCCAGAAATAACCCCAGCCGAGCCAAAAGCAAAAAGGAGCTGCGATCGCTCCATACCCAATAAGGCTTAAGCCAATGATAGGGGCATGAATAAAGCCTCTATGCCCGAAAAGCAGATTCACAGTTTTTGAAATGATCATGCCGAAGCCATCAAGCACTCTGGCAACTCCCCAGGGCATGAAGCGTCTAAATATTCCGCCTGGTCGAGAAATCACTGCCCCATCTACATCAATATCTGGAAGCAGAGACCCTAGAAGCATCATTAGCAGCTCGCTAACACTAGGGGCTATGCCGTGGAGCCTGGAGAATGCGATCGTGGTGGACAGCCCAATTAAGATATGGGTGGGTGATGTCATTAGTCCTATAAACCCTGCTCTGGGCAGTCAGGAAACGTAAACGAGGAAACCTCCGAGATTGAGCGTTTCTCAATCTCAGTAAGCTCTGTGAGTACCTCTAAGAGTGCAATCTCAATGTCTGTACACTCAAGCAGTTTATCAAGCTCATCCATTAGGTTTAAGCTCCTCGACCATAAGCAGGCATATCATAGGTTGTCTCTCTACGAGCTTCTTTCCAAGCTCTTTGAATCTGGGGCTTGTGATCAGGAATATTCGTCTGCTCAGCGTAATCAGTCCTTCTTGACTGCTTTACTATCGTGTTTGAGATTGTCCCCACGACCTCACGGGTATCGGCTGAAAGTTTTGCTAAGTTGTTTCCAAATTCCTGTTGCAAAGCAAGCCTTGCTTCTGTGTAATCCTTACGGGATGTATGATTAGCTTCTTCAAGCTCTGCTATTTTAGCTTGAGTGCCGTCTTTAATCGCTGCTAAAGTCTTGGTATATAAGCCTGTAAGCTGCTCTTTATCGTTAGCAGTTAAGCTTGATGCCTCGATAGCCTTAACGGTTCCAAACACAGGCTTACCGTTAACGTTAACGCCTTCTTGGAGCGATAAAGCCGCATTAACAAGAGAAGCTTTTGCAATGTTTATTTCATCCCTAATATCACTTTTAACCACGTCAGGGTTAAGAAGTTTGAGGTTTTCTTTAATCGTAGCTGCCACCGCACCTCTGGCAGCTTTATCAGCTTCAATTCCTTGATTAACTACCTCTACTCCTTGAGCAATAAAGCCATCAACTCTTTCGCTTATATTTCTTGCTGTAGAAGTCACCATTTGCAGTGCTTTATCCTTAAACTCTTCAGGATTAGTAACAGCCGTTGCCGCTGCTCCAACGCTAAACTTCGCCATTGTTGATACGAAAGAGAACCTTGAAGCTAAAGCACCCAAAGTATCTCCCACTTTTTGAAATGCTTTTTCACCTGTTTCAACAAAACTTTGAGAATTAGAATCTACTGCTTGAGACATAATAAATACCGCTTAAAATGAATGATTTTTATAATAAAAGATACCTCTATATAACAAAGTTTTAGGCAGCAATCAAGATTAGACAATAGCTGTTCACTGCAAAAATGACGTGCTTCCAATTTGTTTTGATAACCCCAATTCTAATTGACTATTAGAATTTATCTGAATAGCTTCAGCCCAGTGTAGATACTTTTGCAAAACTCCTAGTTCTATGGCAACAGCTTTAAGTGATAGACGTTTTAAGATATCGATCGTAATTGGTCTTTTTTCATCCCAAAAAATCATGGAATCAAGAAATTCTAGGGAAGGATTTGAGGTTATTAACTCAAAAATGAACCTAGCTTCTTCCTCGGTTTCAAAGGACAAAAAATTTACAGTATCGTCAAACATTACTGTTCTTCCGCCTAAAGAACCAACTAGACAAAAGTTTAATCGCTTATAAAGAGCAGAGATTGCTATTTTCCAGTTTTTGAAGGAATATGAGCCGATACCAAAAATAGAATAGGGTGGCTTATTCTTATAGATGGCACTTTTCCTATTCCTTAAAGCCTCATCGTGTTCCAGCAAATATTGCCAGGTTTTAGGAGCGTTATTCTGGATAATCCTTGTATCCTCGCCAACATGTTCTTGTGTAATTAAAACAAGCTTTCGATAATCATTAATTCTACTATTGCCAATATCCGAGCTTTTTAGGAGAGGATATAAATAATTCCTTTCCAGATTATATTCTTCATTCATTCCATTTATAAAACAAGTTTCATGAATTTGCTCTAGCTCCATGACTTTAGAACAGTCATGTTTAACTCCAGAACGCCATATATGCCTTACATCTTGACCTGCTAAGTGCCTCCACTTCGCATATTTGATTGTATCTCTGAGAATTAAGTTATCTCTTTCTCCAATTAAATATGCTATCTTCTTTGACTTCAAGTTCTCATACACTTGGCAGTCAAAATTGCTATCAGCATCAGTAGATAAAATAAAAAGACAGGCTTCCACTGATGCCCCAAAATAAGCCTTTGCATCAATCAAATAAATATAACTAGAGAATCTATTTCCTAATTTTTTCTTCACTTGGCGTATCACTTTACGAGCAACAGAATACTTGCATAAGAGAGCTATAGCACCTTCTCTTTCTGACAACCATTCAACATGTTGCAGAAGCATCCATTCAGAAATATCAAAGTTTCCTGAACCCGTAATCGCTTCGATGCCTCGCCTATTCTGAAAGTTTGACTTTGAAGGGAGATTTTTACTATTAAGGAGACTCAGTTCGCTACTTGTAACCCAGGGAGGATTGCCGACTACAAGAACATAGCCTGTTAGCCCAGAAATAATAGATTTCCAATTCGTATTGAAAAAATCTGACTGGTATATACTTGCATTCTCTAAATTTAGAAAACCAGAGATAGACAGCTTTGCTTCTTCTACATATCTATCGTTTATTTCTAGTCCTATTATTCTTGAATTCCTGAATTCATTAAGTGCAGCTCGAATAAATGCTCCTTTCCCACAACTTGGCTCAATAATAATCTGGGGTAATATTTTGTGATTTAACTTAAGAATTTTAAGTATTTCCCTTGCAAGATCATCAGGGGTTTGAAAATCTCCAAACTGCCACTTTTCTGTAGATTTTATCATTACTCTCTATCGAACCCTCAGTATTCCGGCAATAGTGCCAGCTTGTTGGATAACTCGACTGTATTGCAATCTCCATTGAAGAGCATTTGAAATTGTCAAGTAGCCTTGATTCGGGGGAGAATCTAAAATTCTGTCAGCTAACTGATCTAAGCCAATTTCATCAAGTGGTAAATTTCTCTCTATTAAAAATGCAATAATATCATCCTTATTACCTTCTCGATTCAAAATATCGATAATACCTCTAGTTGTCTGGAAATCTGCTGTCCTGCTCTTATCTACAAAAATAGTGTGTTGCATATCCAGCCTTCCAGTTCTATTTTCAGGCTCGTCATATTTATCATATACAAAAATTAGAAGATGATAGCCAAGACCAAATACCTTTTGAGTTGCTGTTCTAAAAGGGCAAGAAGATTGTGGCTGCTTGATACTGGTTACTTTAATATCAACCTCAAGTGCAGGGAGGTCAATACCTAATGCTGAATTTCCTGGCTGGTGACTGTATTTTTCAACTAAATAAGCTGTAAATTTGTGTTCAAGATAAGTTCCTACGGCTTTACCATCTGTAACTCCATAAAGTATAGGTTCGTCATATATAGATTCTATCTCAGCAAATTTAGCTGCTTCTGCACACAAGTTCTCAATAGATAATGCTGGTTTCATTTTTCTTTCAAATCACATTACATCACTGTAAATACTACCTCGATATTCAGTACAACACAGGAAATTGTGGGTTCTGGAGCTGACTACCATCGACATCTGACGATTGAGCATAGCCTTGGCTAGTAATCTCTGCAACCTAACTAGCCATCTTAATTTCGTTGTTACAATGTAGCGTCTTATTCTAGGGAATATAGAACGTGATGGGCTGCCGATCGACTGGATTTATTCCAGCTCTAATCAGCTCTGGAAACTCTGAGAGCCTGACCCCCACCACATGGGTCTCAATCCAAATATCAACCTTATTCTTCTCAGCCTCAGTTAAAAGAAAGGGTTGGTAACGCAGAACATACCCTCGATCGCTTGGGAATATGCCTACTTCAGAGCCTAGCTGAATGAGCTGCTCAACCATTAGAGACTCAAACTCAGCCTCCCAGTTAGGGTTTGCAAATAGTAGAGTCGCAAAATCCATGAGATCCTGCCTTACTACTTCTAGGCTCCAAATTTCCTCCTCATAGACTGGATCGTACCCAGTTGAGAGCAGAGCTAAATACTCAGAGTCTGTCATCCCTAGAGGGATAATTTCAGCGTCTTGAGCCTCTTCTGGCAGGACAAAAGAAACCCTTGCTCGAAGCTTCTCCAGGTCTTCATTAGGGATTGAGAAATTAAGCCCTAGTTCGTCTAGGGTTTGAGAAATTGGGTGCAGTAAAGGGTCGATCGACGTGTACCAGGTCGTGTTTGGGTCATGTCCTTTACTTAAATGATACTGGTAGCCACTTTCTAAGAGCTGGTAGACCTCAGCAAAGAAGTGTTGCGAAAACTCTCCATAGCCAACATTGAGCGTTACGCCATCTGGCAGATTGTAGGAAAAATCAAGATCCATGTTGAGTTTAATCTTTTTGGAGACCCGACCAGGCGGCACGAGTAGACCGATCGACTCCTAACCTTTCAGCCTTAGTCCAGCTCAAGTAGCGACTCTTATTGAAGGCAACAGCGTAAGCAGTAATGCCTGAGAGCTTTAGAGTTTCCACAACTCTTTTAACCAGTCCTTGATGAACTTTGACCGTTCTAAACAGCTCGGCATCATCGTCAAATTCAAAAAAATCCTGTTCGTTTTCGTACCGTAAAATAGGAACTTTTGAGAACTTGTTTGCGAAAACAACAGATAAAGCACGGCTCAATGCTCCTTCTATTAACTCATTAAGGGTTTTTAGTGAATCTGCAACAGATGGGGGAATCAAAGCTTTGCCAGTAGTCCAATTTTCAATTGAAGGGCGATCGACAGAAAAGTATATGGCGAGTGCTTCAGCAGTAAGGTGATTTTTATCTACGAGCTTTTGAAAGGCTTTTGGGGTCATTGAAAACAACATGACGTTACAAAAAAAAGAGACGTTACCTTTAGGTCGATTAAAACCTAAAAGTAACGTCTGCAAACAAAGTGTGTTTGACAATCAAAGCACATCTTTACAAGGACTTGTAGTATAAATAAGTTTTTAAGATTAATCAAGATTTTTCTCAAAGAAAATATCACTTTTAGTAGACCTTAAACGCCAAAAAATTAAAATGTTCGCTCTGCTAAATCAAACTTGATTTGAAACTTAAAATGAAGTATTTATTCTTCATTTTACAAACGAAGTTTAATTTGTAGTGGAACCAGAAGAAGTATTAAATAACCAAAATTTTGCAGAGCAGGGATTACCGCTTTTTGATTTGATTCAGCCACAAATTGAAACCGCAGCCTTACCTAACATTGCTCCGCCTGCTAAGCCAGTCGAGAAAGATAAAGAAAAAGAGCCGCCTCCAGCTCAGACGCTCTTTACAGAACCTTCGCAGATAGAGAGAATTGATAGCTTTCTCAATCCAGGTCTTAGAAATATACTCAGCTTAGAAAAAGAATTTGAAAAGGTTTTCAATTCGCTTTGCTATTCCCGTGATAGAAGGCAAGTCTTTAGTGATTTTGCTGAAGTTGCCGCTATCTGGCAATACACAGCACTTTACGACTATAAAAAAGTGTATGGCGTTGATATATTTGCTAGAGACAGCTCCTATGACGCATTAGTAGCAGTAGGGAAAGAAACTTCAAAAAGATATTCTGAAGAGGAGCTTGGTAAATTTTCTCAAATGACAGTCCTTGTCATTCATGGCTCAAACTTAGGGGGTGCCGATTTTCTTGGAGATCTATATAACAAATTAGAGCTAACTGGCACCGCACAACGTCAAGCAATGGGGGAATTTTTTACGCCTTACTCGCTTGGGCGGGTGATGGCTCAGATGAGTATCACTGATGACGTTGTTAAAGAGGCGATTAAAGAAAAGGGATGCATCACGTTTAATGAGCCTGCCTGCGGAGCTGGCGGGTTGCTTATAGCAGCAGCAGAACGGATTGAGCATCTTGGCTACGATCCAAAACGAGATATGTTTTTTGTAGCTACAGATATCAGCAGACTCTGCTTTAACATGGCGTATATTCAAATGTCGGCACTTGGCATTCCAGGGATCGTTAAGCACGGCAACACTTTGACGCTTGAGATGTGGGAAGCAAGACCGACTCCAGCTCTTCTGTACGCTTCTAAAATTGCACAGGGGCAAATTACAGAAGGATTCGTAGATCATCTTAAAACGCTAGAACGACTTCAGATAATGGACAGTATTATTAGAGGCGATGAGCCAAAGACAACAAGCAGAAGTCAGGTCGCTCAACCTAAAAGAAATGAGCCTAAAGGCTTTGCCGGAGAACCTAAAGCAACCGAGAAGTCTAAAAAAGGAGAACAGAGCAAAGCAACTGCCACTGTGCCTAAATCAAGGTCTAAAGCAAAGGTTCCTGATTTATCAAAAGTTCAGCTTAATCTGTTTGACATTACGCTTACGCCTCCTGAAGATCTACAAAAAGGCTCAGATGGCTGACCTCTCTACACAACATAATGGGACTGACCTTTCTAAATCCTCTTTTCAGGGCTACTCGGTGCGGGATCTGCCGGAGAATGAGCGACCTCGAAGTAGATTACTCGAAAGGGGAGCAAATCAGCTTTCTATGCCTGAGCTTTTGTCCGTATTGATTGGAAGCGGACAGGAAGGGCTATCTTCTACAGAACTAGCTTTTCGTCTCTTGCAAGAGCTTACAGAGGGCGATCGGGATGTATTTAAGGTGATGCGTTCTGTTACCGCAGAAGAATTGCAAAAAATTCACGGGATAGGCGAAGCTAAAGCCGCAACCATCTTGGCGGCGATCGAACTGGGGAAGCGAGTTTTTCAGCCTGCTCCTCCAAAGGGAACAATCATCGATGATCCTGCAATGGCTGTTGCATTCCTTACTCCAGATCTGATGTGGGCGACCGAGGAAAAGTTTGCAGTTTTAATGCTAGACGTGAAGCACCGCGTACTAGGGCATAAGATTATCAGCATTGGAAGCCAGACTGAGACGATTGCCACTCCAGTAGAGATTTTTAGGAGCATCCTTAAGGCTGGGGCTGTTCGGGGAATCATTGCACACAATCATCCTTCGGGTTCAGTCGATCCAAGCCCTCAAGACTTATGGTTAACGGAGCATATTCTTGAAGCTTCAAAAGTCATGGGGATTCCAATTCTCGATCACGTCATTCTAGGGGCTGGAAACTTTGTCAGTATTAGGCAAACCTCAACTATATGGAACAACCACGGGCAAGATCAATAATGTAAATCTCTGCCGGGGGCGATCGACTAATCTCAACAGGGGATACGTTTGAAAGGGAAAAACTCGCCATGCTCTCAGAACATGACGAGTAACACACAAGAAAACTCTATGGAATATAGAAACACTTGTAGTTTGAATCGTGAGTTAATCCTGCACTAAACTTTCATAAAAAGTCAAGAGACATTTTTGCGAAAGCAAAAATGGATACACCTATGCAGCAAGCTGCCAAAAAAAACAGTTTGCTACATGGGTGGGTTTGAATCGTTTAACTTAAATCTTTTATGGAATAAAGCAATGCACACACTTAATAAAACTCTCTGTGAATCAGACTTAGAAAAATTTGACGGAACAACTAAGTATTATTCAAGTAATATTCTAAATTTTGTATATACTGATGGGGTACAGTACTTAGCTGAACGGGCTAAATGTTACTGGCTTTTATTTGAGATAGGTATATCGCAATACGAAAAACAAATCAAAGGCAACAAGCGTTTACAAGAAATGCAATTCTGGACATTAAAAGTAAATCAAGATAAATCAGCTAAACTTTTATGTGAAGAAGATATTAATATTCCTGTGTTTGAAAAAGAGCTTATATATACCTCTTTCCCTATTCCTGAGATAAAGCTCTGGCTCTGCAATATGGCTCAATTCTGGAGTTCTTACGGAGAGAGGCGGGGAACCAATCCTGAAAAATATGGCAAGCTCATTTTACCGTCCGAGTACTAAATATAAAGTATATACAACCGTCAATTAGTTCTCAACAAGTAAGCTACGCAAACTCGATTGATAACTAATTGTAGTTATTCACAGGCAGAATTAACAGGCTTTTAATTGCCTGTTAATTCTGCCTGTGAATAACTTTTTATTTTTTATAAAAGAACTTATGCCAAATCACGTTTATAACAGAATTGAATTTCAAGGTGACAAAGAAGAGATAGAAAAATTATTCAAAAAAGCACAGATAAAAGATTCTAATGGTGAGGAATCTATATTCACATTTAACGCTTTTGTTCCCATGCCTGAAAAAGTATTTAGAGGTTCTTTAGGTTCTGAAGATAAAAAGCAATATCCAGGTACTAAAAACTGGTATAACTGGAGTATTAAATATTGGGGTACTAAATGGGATTGTTACGATATAACGATTTACAAGAATATCCTTGAATTTGGTACGGCTTGGAGTCCGCCATTTCCTATTATAAAAGCAATATCAAAACAGTTTCCTAAACTAAAAATTTTCTATTCCTATGAGGAGCCACTTATGGAGTTAGAAGGAAATTTAATTCTTAAAGCAGGAAGACAAATTCGGGCGTGATAGAGCAGGTATATGCAATACCTGTTTTTCCTAAATACCAAACACAAAACCACGCATTTACCAATGAGTCAAAAAAAAATTTAAGATTTTCCTTGACTCGAAGCATAAAATTATTTAAGAAGTAGGAAGGAATCACACCTATGCATCCTGGTAGATACAAATTCAACCAAGTGCAGGTGTTCCGCTCTTGCACTGAGCGTAACTTAGCAGGTATACACAGAGCGATCGCCCACTATCTACCCAACCTCCACCCTGCCGCCCCAAAGCTTCTCAACCCACTCAAAATAAACTTGATTCAACTATAATGCTTTAGCTGTAGGACTTTCATCGCACATAGAATCCGATCGTGCCTAAAAAAAGCCAAGGACGACCCAAAGGGGGCAGAAATAAAAGGGCTAACTACAAAACGGTGATGATGCGTGTGCCGCTGCCGTTAAAAGATGACGTAGAAGGGCTGATTTCTGCCTTCCATGAGGAGAACGATCGCTATCTGGCTCTTCCTATCGTTGGTTCCTGGTTCGAGGTGCTAGGGGTCTCGCCTGGTGCGTCCGCCGATGAGGTGAAGCAGGTATACAGAAAACTTGCTCGGCTCTATCATCCAGACCAGAATCGCCAGAATCAGAGACTTGATGCAAAAGAGCGATTTATTGCGGTAAGTCAGGCTTACCAGAAGGGATTGGGACAAGACTAGAGGCTCAGGCAGAGTTCCTTCTGGGGCTGGGGAGTCTTGAAGTAATTCCTTATGGGTTCCACAGGGGCGATCGCCCTTTAATACTAGCGTGGTGAGTGGCTAGGCTCTTCGAGTGCGGTGAATAAGCTGAACCGTTTACTTGACTATGCAAGAGATCTAAGTAGACTTAGAGGCTGAAATATTGGCTCAAGGAAGCAGGCTTTACCGTGAGTAGCCAATGACATTAATAAGAATATTAAAATTTTTCCATAAAATTAAAGACCAGGATGAATATTTAATCCAACCTGGCTTTCAACCATGAAGGAGCAAGTGACGAAGTTAGAAGACGATAATCTCAAATTAGAAAAAGAAGCCTTACCTCAAATACACCAAGCTCTAAGTGATTTATCTTTAACTCTCCCGAAATTAGATGATGATCTAAGCCCTACTGAAAAAATAGAGCTATCAGTAAGTGAAATAATGAAGGCAAAAGATGCTTTAGAAACACTTACAAGATACGTCAGCTCCGTTTTGAGTTCAAATGGCAGGACACCTTTAGAAGATGCTAATGTAGGGAGATACCAATTAGATAAAATACAAATACAGCAATTGAACAATCTCGACATATATTCATGTCAAGAGCTTAACAAACAAAATATGTTCGACATTATTGGAAATCGTTCTAGTCTGTATTCTAACGACATAGAATATATAAATAAATTTTTAGTTTCAAGAGGCTATGATTCTCTAGCAGCAAAACTTGAAAATTATGATGATAAGGATTTCCAAAACGCTAAAGTAAAGCCTGAAGATACGTTGCCTGGAGCTATAGACAACATCCGTACAGATTTAGGAAGGATTACGATGAGACCACTACAAAGGGTGGAAATTAATACGTATGGAAGATTAGTGGGTTGTTCTAAATCGGAATTAAAATTACTAAATGGTATTTCAAAATATTCAATCCAAGCAATTGAGAAGCACTTAAATTCTTTAGGGCTTCAACTTAAGCAAGAAGATAAAGACTAAAAAAAGTCTTACATCATTAAATTGGATTTTACAAACAATTCCAATATTTAAGACTTTTAATTCTTTGCAGCCACCCTTCTAAAACAAAGTGATCATCAGAGAAAGTAAGTCTCATAATTCTTATACCTTCAGCAAAATTTAGTTTTGCTCCTTCTTTATCACCTTTTAGCTCATAAACTTGTCCTAAGTAGAGCATAGTTAATCCTGTAAGATAATGTTCTTTTGCTAAGTTTTCAGTCCTGATGTTCAAAGATTTTATGAGTAGTGCTTCGGCATTTAAGTCTAACGTTTGAAATGAAGTTTCCAAAAGAAATTTTCCTTCTGTGAGATCTTGAGCAATTAACACAGAAGCTAGGTTAAAGTAGCTAGAAGCGGTTCCAAGTAAAATTTCATTTCTATCTCTAATTGCTTCAGAGTCTTTATATAATTCTAGAGCTTTTGCGTAGTTTTTTTGATACTTATGATAATCACCTATCGCATCTAGTACGTTTGTATAAGACTCTATAATCTGCCAAATATCCCTAGCAGGAAAGCCTTTCGCTCTAAGTATCGCAATTACAGGATGTAAACCCTTTATAAACACATTCAGTTCTGTTGAGCTAAAAGGTTCAAGAACACGGCGTACTCTAAGCAATAAAGTCAAAGCTTCATCAAACTTATTTTGCTTACTGTAAATTCGTGCCAAACCCATTAAACCGTCAACGCTGCTAATTGTGAGAAAAAATCGAGAGTCTGAGGTAATACCTTCACTAAAACTTTCTGTAATATCAAATATTGGGAGTGTCATTACAAACATTTGCTCAGCTACTCCGAAATATCCAGCTATAAAGTTTATAGAAGCAATGTTGATTGGTATCTCAAAATTAAGTCCATAGGCGTATAACCCATTAAAATCTTCAGGCATATTTCCCATTCCAGCCTCTAACTCTGAAGACACTAATGAGCTTAATTCTTCGTCATCTAAAATAAGTATTCTTTGCTTTAAGGAAGGGTAAATGCTAATTATATAAAGTTTATTACAAACTCGTTGAGCATCATTAAAATATTTAACTGAGACAACAAACTTACCTAACATCTTAAATATACAACCAAGATGGAACAATACTTTTGCAACATGAGCATTACATCCATTATCTATAGGTTTTATCAGATTTAAGTAGTGTATTAGATATTGCTCAGCCTGAGAATAAGCTCCTACTGCACTGTAGAGATTACTGATGCCAGTAAAGATAGATCCAAATTGCAAACTATTCTTGTTAGTAGTAAAACTTTCCGTCGTCATTGAATTGGCAGCCTCTTCAAAGTGCGGTAAATATTCCTTAGTAAGGTCATACGAAACAAGATTTTGGGAGCCAGAGATTATTGTTCCAACATGTGAGAGAACCTCATACCACCTTATTGTTAGATTTCGTTCTAGTATTGGAAAAATTCTAAGCTTATACCGATAAAACTCACGAAGAAGTCCATGAATTTGATAAGCAGAATCATCTACTCTTTTTAGAAGGTTATAGTTCAAAAGATAACTATCTCTTGACATGGATAAAGTATTTTTGTCCTGGTCAAGCGTCTCGTTAGTTGAAGCATCTCTTTCACAAAGGATACCTTCGGTTATAGCCCAATAGAAAGGCTGCGGACTAAAAAAACTTATACAATAAGCAATGTATTGAGATGTATCATCAAGATCTTTCCAACTTAATTCAAATGCTGCTATCAAGTTCAAGCTAGCAGTCATCCCATGATATTTCGTCTTTAGAGATTCTTGTTCTATTTTTTGTTCATTGAGACTCTTAAACATTTGAACAAAGGAAATATCACGATGTACATGCATATATGTACCTACCAATTCAATTCCCAATGGAAGATTCCCTAGCCATGAACATAGATCTTTAGCTTTCTCCAATTCTTCTAAACTTATACTCTCAAATTCTTCCTGCTCTAACCTTCTTGAAATATAAAGTAATAACTCTAATGCTTTGCTGGCTTTTAGTGTGGATAGTGATAAAACTTGAACATTAACAGCTAGTAAATTAATTCGCGTAGTTAATAAAACTTTGAACTGTGTTAATACTAAAGGTAGGTACTCTTCAATGTTAATAAAATCAGCAACATCATCAAAAATAATCAAGGTTCTTTCTTCTGAAGTCCAATTTTGCCAACACCATTGAACTCTTTCTGATAAAGTAAGCTTTTTTCTGCCGAGTATCGTTGGCACTTTTAACTTAAATCGAGCTTCCATGCTTGTTATAAGATCTAAGCCTATTAGCTCTTTACTTCCTCTGGCACCGATAAAGCATATTCCTCCAGAGTAAGCGGAGTCTTTAGTTATATGGTTATAAGCGTATTGCAAGGCTAACTCTGTTTTTCCAACACCAGGCATACCCGAAATTTGTGAGATAGAAGCTTTGTTACCATTACAAAGCATTTGATGAAGAGCTGTTATCTCATCATCTCGACCGATAAATTTTTCAGCACCACTTCTACGAAGATTATGCAGTGGAAAGAGTGGCTCCTCTAATCCTGCTATTTCTTGCCAATTATTAAAACCAAGAGCTACACAGAGTTTTCCAAAATATGAGCTTTCAACAGGCTTACCCTGTAAAAAATTTCTAGCAGATAATCTACCTACGCCTGCAAGCACTGCAAGCCCCTCCTGCGTTTTATTAAGTTTGCTGAACGTACCGTTAACTTGATCAAGCTTATTTGGGGCAACAGAGTAAGTTTTTGGAGGCATGAGGCTCTCTCTACCCAGGTATGTTTAGTCTCGATTATAAGCCTTATGGAGCCTAGCTTTGGATGGTCATACCTTTCCTATACATTGAGATAGAAAAACTCTGGTAATTTTTGAATGCAGAGGGTTTTACCCAACGCCAACTTGGTAGTACCCAGAGAGCTACCCACCTTAAGCCTAAGTCGATTATTCAACGCCGATACCGAATCCTAGCCAACCTCTCCTTAGAGGTGCAGAGGGAATCCTTTACCTAAAATTACCGGAAAAAATTGCCATGATGACTACCGAACCAATCTCTAAAACCTCCCCATTTACCTTAAACCAGGCACTTATCTTTTCAGAGGCGATCGCCCGGAAGATTCAGCCTGATTCTACTACCGACTCGGAAAACAAAAATGCAGTGCTTGGGATTGTGCTGACAGTTTTACTTGGACTCTGAACGCTTTGCCTGATTAGCCGATCACATCCTGGCACAAAGATTCTCGTAACCAAAAATGAAGGAGGTGAGCAGCCACTATGTATAGCAATCGCTATGACCAACCAGGGAGAAGGAAACCATAGAGAGAGTAGAGGTTAGGGGAAGAGACACTCAAAGCACGGCTTAGATATGCTTTGGCGACCAGATCTAGGCTTAAAGCGTTGAGAAACCTCTTCTCTTCCCCCTAAAGAAGCTTAAACCACATTTATTAGGAGAATTATAAGATGCCCCACCTACCGAATTGGCAATTGCTGGAGCGATAGGCGTTGTTCTGGCTCTTATTTTTTCACTTCGATAGATTCCACCACTAAAAGCAAATTGTATTACCAGGAAGGACATAATCCATGACTACTACAACAATGACCGCTAAATCGACCTCTACCGTGCAAGAGATCATCTCGGCTGCTGACCAGGCAAGCAAACTAATTGAAAGCCTACCTGCCTGCTCAAGCCTTACTAAAGACCGAAAGCTTGTCTTATTAGAAGCAACTGCGAGAAAAATGCGATTGGGGCTATCTCTTGAAGCAGCACTTAAGGAGGTTGAGCCAATGGCTGAATATGTGGCTATTGAAGTTGAAAGCCTGATATTTCCGACTGAGACCGATTCAAATACGATGCTTGGGCTACTTTTTGCCCTGGTGTTATCTAATTCCCACTAGATATACCGCTTAAAAAAGAGCCAGGGGTTTTTTAACCTTCTGGCTCCTCAACTTCATTGTTAGACCTTACCTATCTACTTATTGTAAGAAAAGGACGCTCACTCAAATGAACAATATCAAGTTAGAAAAACGCTTGACTGCTTTTGTGGTGTTTATGGGATTAGTCGGTGGAGCGGTCGGCTACGCCACACGTTGCCAGGATAGTGATGACGCTGCTTGTCAACTTAGTCCAACATCAGGCTTTGTAGCTACAGCTCAAGGGGCTTTTGCTGGGGTCGGTGCCGCGATCGGAGCCAGATTCATACCTTTTTACCCTTCTTAAAGTCCTCTGCATTAAGAAGGAGGAAAAAGGATTAAACGCCATGAGAGACAAACAGACTGAAACCATCTCTTTTAAGCTAGATGAGGAAACAACCAACAAGCTTAAAAAAATTGCCCTTCAAAGTGGGATCTCTCACCACGGAGCAGCACGGGCGATTATCTTAACTGCTCTTAGCTCTTCTAATACCTCTACCGTTCCCCCAGGGGCTTCAGATGAGCTTAAAGCTGACTTGTCCTATCTATCCTCACACCTAGAGCAAATAACCGATGCCTTAGCCTGCCAGATTAAGTTCTCAAGCCTTTTAGCAGTCTTAGTTTTAGTGAATATGAATGTAGATTCAGAAGAGGCAGAGAGTGCCGTCTCCGCACTTCTTGAAGCAAGCAGGTGGTAGCGTCAGCAACGGTTATTAGTAGTGGGGACGCTCGTTACTACTCCTCCGCCATCGCTTATTACACAGGTAATGGTGAGGAGCTGGGAAAAGGGGAGCTGCCTGGTGAGTGGCACGGCTCATTTGCAGAGACTCTTGACCTAGATGGTGCGATCGAACACAACGATAAACACCTAGATTCCCTCATGCAGGGGAAAGACCCCGCAACTGGTGCGACCTTAAGAAAAGGTGCTGGGACGGTTCGGACATATATCGATGAAAGTGGAGTTGCGAAAGAACATAAGTCTAATGGTGCAGTGGACATGACTTTTTCAGCACCAAAATCAGTATCAATTGCTGCCTTTTTAGGCTCCGATGAAGTGCGATTAGCAATTGAGTCAGCTCATAGAGAATCTGTTAAAACTGCCCTTAATTATCTTGAAGAAAACTATGCCTATAGAAGAACTGCTTCTGGTCAAGAAAAAGCTCAAATTGTAACTGGAATATTCCAACATACAGATTCAAGAGAGGGCGATCCGCAGCTTCACTCACATGCCGTAGTTTTGAACGCATGTAAGGGAAAAGACTCTGGGAAAACGGGTGCATTAAATATAGGAACAATCTTAAATGCTCAGCATAAGCTAGGAGAAATCTATCGAAATGAGTTACAGCACAGGTTAGAGAATCTTGGATACGAAGCTCGTCAAGTCCAGCTCAATCGAGGCTACAGCTTTGAGATCACCAATATCGGGCTTACCAAGGAGGTAACAGATCATTTCTCAAAACGAAGTCAGGCGATCGACCAGGAAATTGAGCTTTTTCAAGATAAATCACGCTCACAGGCTGCTGTAGATACACGGCAAAAGAAAGAGGCAAGAATAGACAGGGCTGCTTCTTGTAAGCGGTGGAAGGAGGAAGCAAAGAGCTTAGGTTTTGATTTAGAAAACCTCAAGCTTAAAAGGAAAACTTTAAGTGAGAAACAACAAGAAGTTAAAAAAGAGGAGCTTGAAAAAGATGTTTTAAGAACACTGATTAGAAAGGAAGCTTTCAAGGCATTTACCGAAAAAGACGTAGCACTTACTGTACTAAGGCAAAGTAAGGGGCAATTCTCAAGTAAAGATTGTGGACAAATCACTGACCAAATAATAAAGAAAAATTTGCACGAAATTGGGAGCAACTTAGACAGATGGAAAAGAGACAAAGAACCAGTTCGGTTAGAACTTAAAACAAGTAAAGTACATACGCTAAAAAGACTAAGTAGCGAAGTTAGAAAAAAGCTTGGAAGTGCTTATGAGGCAAAGGTTTCAGAAACTCAATCAAAGCCCGTAGAGGACAAACCCACACCAAAAGAAAAAGACGAAAAACGTCTATACACACTTAACAAAGAAGGAAGGCAAAAGGCAAAAGATTCTGTATATGCAATAGGGCGATCGAAACTTGCCCCCTGGCTCCAAAAGATTCTCCCTAAAGGACAAACTTTAAGCTATGAGTACCGACAAAAGCAGTTTGAAAAATCAAAGCTTAACTATGCTAAAAAGCAAAAAAGATTTGAAAAAAGAAAAAAACAGTTCAAAAGAAAAATGTTTTTAGCGTACATGAAAGGGTACATCTCAAAGTCAAAGTATGTACAACTTAGAGACGGTAAAAAGCAACCAAAATTAAAGCTTCTGATAAACCTTAAATACCTAACTCACAACATGACTAAACAGCAAAAGGATTACTTAATTAAAAAGCTAGAGAAAACTCAAAGCATAACTAAAGAGAAACCTCCAAGCAGATTTTTAACCGCTCCGCAAAAAGAACAACCAAAAGAAAAGCCTAAAGAGCAACCTAAAGAGCAATCTAAAGAAAAAGTAAAAGATAAGTCCAAAGAACGTGACAGGTAACAAAAAATGTCAACAATTAAGGAAGCAAAAAGGCGACTCAGTAGAACGCTAGGAAGCATTCTATGCGTAGGCTTTGGCGTATATACAGGAAGAATTATAGGGCAATTTGTAGCGAGAATAGTTTTCTACAGCTTACAAGGGCATTCTGGTTACAGAGTTTTTCTCCGGTTTGTGTCAATTGTATCAGGCACTAGAAGTGAAGAACTGATGGCTCAAAACTTATCTCTAGCGATGAGTAATTTTGAAGTCTTTTTTAGCATTCTTGGAATGTTCTTTTTTGGAGCAGAGATGTTTCGAGTTCATTACTGGTACTTTTATTTAAGGGGCATTAAAACTCACCATGCTTGGACGTATGACGGATTTAGAAAGTATTTCTTTCACGTCGATAATGCATACGTTGATATGCTCTGGGCATTTCTTTATGTCTTAAGCCTTGATGCGGTGCCGTCAGTTTTGTGCTTTATAGCCGGAAATATTGTATATGCTTACTCTTCTCCTCTCTGGGGAATTCGTGCATTATTTCCAGCATTCTTTACAGCATATTTAGTTTTTATGTGGACAACAGAGCAGGTAAAAAACTTGCTCCACCCACATCGGATCGAGTGGGAGCTTAAAGACAGCTCACTCATTAAAGGGGTAATTGGAGGACGTGAGCAAGAGAGCCTTTTAGGTAGACGGGAGGAGGAAGACGATGACGAGTAAGAAATCCATCTTTAGACCCATTATTAAGGCTATTAGAAGGCTTTTTAAGGCACTTTTAAGGCAACTACGGAGTATTGCATTAAGCGTAGTGCGATCGTTTCTACTAGAGCTTCGGCAGGGGCAATCAATTGTAGATACAGCCTGGGATATCCATCTTGAAAACCAAGATCAGCTTATGTCTCAAAAGATTCAGCAAATAAAGCAGGCAAAAATTAAAGAGGAACTTCCTGCCTCGTCCTCGCCGGCTCTTCCTGCTGATTACGACCCGGAAGTATATCTTCCCTTTGGGCTTGATTTTATAAAGATTGAGGAAACAGAAGGGCACTTTTTAACTGAAGGCGTTACTGGCTCAGGCAAAGGCATTCTGACCCAGATAACAATGGCTCATGTCTTAGGGCTTAAGAAAAGACGGGTGGTGGTGATAGATTCTAAGCAAGATACGCTACCGATTCTTCACGGCATGAACATTCCATATAAGTACTTCAACATCGCCTCAAACCGTGGCGTTGCCTGGGACATTGCTAAAGATGCTGGAAGCTATACAAAGCTTCCCCAAATAGCGGCAATCCTTTTACCTGCTGACGAAAAAGCTACTGATAACTTCTGGCTCTTTGCATCTCGTGCCTTACTTGTTGCAATCATGCGAGTGTTTATCTACCTCTTTGGGGATGACTGGGCATTTCATGACGTGATTAAGGCTGCAACGTTTCTTTCAAGAGAAGAGCTAATTACTTTCCTTAAGCAATGCCCTGGCAATGAGGCGATCGTTCATTCACTTTTTAGCGAGGAAGTTGAAAAGGCAACAGCTAACGTCATGCTTGAAGTATTTACAAAGCTTGAAAGGCTTAACACTGCTGCCGTTCATAGTCAGCAGGCAACAGAAAAAATTAGCTTAAAAGAATTCATGGAACAAGATGATGGGGTGCTTGTAATTGGTATGGACTTAACCGAGAAGGAAGCACATAACCCGATGATCCATGCAATTTTTAGACGATTATCTGATTTCATTTTGGCTCTACCAGATTACCCAGAGACTAAAACGTGGATTTTTATTGATGAGGTGATTTTTCTAGGCTACCTGCCTGGGCTACTAGATTTGATGATTTTTGGACGCTCTAAAAATGCTCTTGTCTCTTTAGCCCTTCAGGGGATTGAAGGGATGATTGAGATTTACAAAAAGAACTACGCAGAAATCATTGTTGAGATGTGTAGATACAAAACCATCTTACGCTCAACCGCAGTAACTGCTAAATGGGTCTCATCGCTTTTTGGAAAAGTTGATGTGTACGACTCAACCTCAAGCGATAGCTTTGGATCACAAGGAATTTCTGGCGGGAGCCAGGTAAGAAAACAAGGTAGAGAAAAGTACTATGATTCAACTTTTTTAAATATTCCATTACCGAGTAGAAAAAAGGGATTAACTGGGTTTTTTATCACACCTGACACAGCAGAAAAAAGACATATCTCAGGTGAAATGCTTGATAATTTGAAGCCAAAAACTGTAGAAGTTTCAAAAGAGGAGTGTATAGACAATGACCAGCAGTTACTTATGCCGTGGACTGAAAAAGAGAAGGCAAAGTTTATTTATGGAGATAGAAAAGAGGAGGAGGTAGAAATTAACGATCTACTAGATGAGCAGATGGTTGAGTATTTTCTAAATTTCACTGAAGAATTTGCAAGGAAGTTAGAACAAAAAGATGAACACAAAAAAGAAGACAGGAATTGAGATTGAGGTAGCTCTTAAAGCACTGCCTAGTGAGACCTTACTTACTAAAAAAGAAATTGAAGAGCTTACTGGTTTATCAGACAACACAGTTGTTACAACACTTTCAAAGTGCGGGGTTCCAACAAGTAGCAGAAGCTACAGAGTACTTCTTTTATTAGAGAGGTTTGTTCCAGCTAGGAAAATTTTAGATGAAGGTGGAACGTATGAAAAAGTAGAAGAATTTGCAAAAACTTTCTCACCCCTTAAAAGCGATGAGGAGGAGGAAGGAGAGGAAGGAGGGGACTTAAGTTTAGCGTTAGACCAGTTTACTGAAGATGCAGCAGAGGCACTTTATGAGGCAATAGAGGACAGGGCAGAGAGGCTTATCGGGTATATGCCAAGTATGTATATGCAAGCTATGTCAGGAGCCATTCTTAAAGGAGCAGGCAGGCAGAAACTAAAAACTGAATTACTAAGAGTTCTAAAGTCTAAATCTAATAGCGAGATATCTGGGCAACGGCTTAAATTTCTCCGCTCTGCTGAAGTTAATGAAGTAGACGTTACTCCTCGATCGCTCCCCGCATCGGACGAAGAACCATCTGATTAAAGTAGTCCATACCTTAAAGAGAATCACCATGTTGAGAGAACCTTCAGTTACAACTTATTTAATATCTGTAGCCTCTACAGCACTACTTCTTACCTCATGCTCTACACCGGAAGACCGTAAAGCAGCTATGGGGGGAGTTAGATATGTCAGGCAACGTTTCACATCTCAGCATTTTTTAGAGAAAGATTTGCTGATTTTGTTATCGTGGCTTGTGCTTATGGGGCGGTTCTGGAAGAGCTAAAACCTTTTGCCTCTAAAGCTTTAGATAGAACCAGAGAGAGTTAAAGTTTCTTGTAACTAACGTACCACTTAGAAAAACTATGCGTAGATTTGCCTTCTTACTTACGGTAACTGTGTGTGCCATAGCAGGATATTCCTATATGACAAGACTTACTCCTAGTAAGTCATTATCGGCACCTGATCGAACTTTTTATATTGCACTTGAAGCTAATTCCGAGGAGGAAAAACTTAGCAGTCAGGATGTGCTTCATGAGTTATCTAAGACAATCGAAAGTAAACCTCAAATTATTGTAGATGAGCTAAAAGGAGAAACTGTTACCAATTTGTTTTCTGATAAAACCTCTCCTCGCCACGCTTTTAGAGAAGCTATAGGGCAGATTCAAGTAGTGCATTCAGAGAACGGGGCAATAGTGTCAGCAATTACTAGGGCAGTGCTGCTAGGTCAGGAGAAGCCCTTTGTGTCGGCTGTAATTGTCACCTCTGGCACAGTTGATCCCTTTACCCTTACTCGCATTAAAGAGGTAAGTAGAGAGCTAAATAAGGAAACAACTAAACTTTATTTTCTTGGAATTAGTGAAGAGATTAGGCTTCCCATGTCTCAAGCATTCTCTGAAATCAAAGGAAACGTTAGATTTTCCAGCACAGATAGCGAAATGTTAGGAACTGTTTCAAGACTTAACAAGGAGTAGAAAAAACATGGATTTTGAAATTGACGAAGCTCGAATGCCTGATGATCTCTTCAAAGATCCTCATACTCGCCCCTTAGCTCTAGCACTTTCACATTTAAGCCCTGATGAGTTGTCTCTTTGGTGGGATGTGGTACGACCCCTTAGAACAATCTGGTTAACTGAAAAAGCACGATACGAGGATCTTGTTTCTTCAAGAAGCATTGCAGAAGGGGTTTTAATTAGTCACACAACGTATGACGCAGAAAGTGATCTACTGAAATGGTTAAAATCTTTTGCCATTAATACGGTAAGACTTAGGAAAAAATCAAGTGGCATTGATTTTAAGCAGTTTGTATCAAAAAAAGGAGGGCTTCAATTAATTGCTGCTGGATTAAGCTTTATGCAGATACTGGCAATTAGTGAGCTTTTAGGAGTCCAGCTTGATAGCTTAGAGCTTTCAGATATTCCACTTGCTCTTATGGCAATCATTGCAGCTTTAAGCCTAACGTTTGGCTCTAAGGAGGCTCTTGTTAGGTGGGTAAAGGCTACTAAGGGGCATAATGATATGAAGCGATCGCTTCAACCCTTTTGGCAACGGTTAGCAAAAGGAGAAAGCTTAATCTGGGCTTCTTTAGTGCTTGTCGTAATGGAGATGGCGTTTGCAGCACCTGGGCTTATCTCGCTTCTTCCGCCAAGGCAGGCAGGAGAGTTTTTACCACAGTTAACCGCCTATTGTGCCTCTGGGCTTGCAGCGTTTGTAAATGTGCTTCTTGCTTATGGTATAGCCTTTGAAGAGCTAGCGTTTGAGGAGAAGTTTCAACTACGCATTGAGGTAGAAAATCCTGAAGTTGTTGTTGACTCTTTTAATGTGGATCTAGAAACAGCTCAGATGATTCGAGCAAATTACGATAAAGAAATTAAGCATCAAGGGTGTGTTCTTTTTTATGCCGAAAAGCGGTATAAAGAAGCTTTTGTGAGGTGGCAAAAACAGGTTAAGCGAGTTGTGCGATCGCGGGCGTTTCGTCGTCAATTTCAACAAAAATCTTAAAGGTTGACTAAAACTCGTAGTTGTATAGTCTTAAAACTTATTTCATTCTCCTTTTTATGTGCCTAGCATAGAAGGAGATTTTTTTAGGTGTAGTAACAAGAAGTATATGCAACAACTGGAAGACTTAAATAAAAAACTATTAACGAGATTAATTGAAACGGCAACAACCGTTATAGATAGTTTTGGGATAAGTGAAACTAACGATGAATTACAACTAAAATTAACAGAAAACGTGCTAGGGGTTTCAAGAAGAATAATTGGAGAAAGCATTTCTCAAACTGATGACAGTTCTACCGTCTGGGCATTTATAACTCTTGAAGGAGATTACCTAAGAGTTGAAAATATATATAGAGATGATTCTGGAAAGAGAACTAAAATCGTTACTGCACTTGAGGTAAATTTTGGTGAAATAACAAAATTTGATTCAGGAGAAGCCAGATATTCACTTCGAGAATTAACAGCTCGATTAAGAGGTGAAACCTCAGAAGGAAGGAAAGAAGAGCAGCTTAGTTTTTTTGAACTAGATGAAGCTTTTTTACCAGTTATTGTTAATCTGCCAATGACTGATGTGGAGTATGCCAATCAGATGCTAGATGGAGAAGGCTACCCAATGTATAACGTTGAGGAGTTTGTCAAACAAGTTCAAGCCTTTGAAAAGAATCCAAATCAGTTTCAGCAGTTTGAAAGTATTTGTAGAATTGCTGAAACTTTTAGAGATAAGATACTTCCTCACGAAGAATTGAGAATAGCCAAGCTTTTACAGTTCTTCTCGCAAGAGCAGATAGAAAAAATAAACGACTACCTTGAGCTTTCAGTTTTTCAGACTCGGATTGAAGGTTTTAAGATGCCCTATTCCTTATCTGTACCAATGTATATGCAAGCTCTTAATCTTGACCGTACTGAGGCTAAAAAGGTATGGCAAGTTGAAAATAAGGAAGAGCAGTCGCTTGAAGATGTAGCGTATCTACGTCAGATAAAAGATATTATAGTTCAACGTAAAATATAGATACTTGCTGTAGGTATCGTTTGGTCAACAGCTTGTTGACCAAACATAATATCCAAATTCTGGAGATGGTAAAAGATAACGACTTAGATGGAGCCAGATAAACAGGGTAAGACAATGGAAGAAAATGAAAATAAACACCGAGCTATTGAAGCTGGAGTCAAAGAAGCTATAGCCAAAGCTCTTGAACGACATAAGCGATTGGGTGAATCGATCGCAGTCTGTAGGGATGGCAAGGTTGTTATTCTGCCTCCTGAAGAAATCCCGTCAAATCCAGATTAAGTAGGGGCTATGTTAAGGAAAGAGAAATTAGAAGCCATTTTCAGCCATCAAGGAGCTAAATGAATGTGTATGCAGTAGAGGTCAACGATGGAGTCTATGGGCTACTCGAAGTAGGCTACGATTCAGAGTTTGAATCGTACTTTTTTAAGCTCTACGAATACAGTATGGACAATTCGGTTGCAGTAGAAGTGAGCTGCCCGGAATATATTCTCTCTTCTATAGAGGCTCTAATCTCAGAGCTTGACAAATATGGGGTACTTCTTGATAAGGAGTTACAGATTCAGCTTAAAACAGATCAGATAGGAGCTGCGTAAAAGCCTTAAACATTACCAAGGGCTGCACCTATCTCATAGCTTAAGCTCTGTAGCGTCTTTTCTCGCACCCAGTCAGCACAAGCCCTGGCACATCTTGCAAGAATAGAGTGTGTGAGATGCCTGTTTGACATATCTTTATAGACCTGCTAAGTGGTATTTTTCATTAAAGAAGTCTAAATCACCTGGAGTTTATTCGTTCGTGTCTAAGTCTGAATCTCTGTTTCCCGTGGATGAAAACTATACTGCCTTTTTGCGATCGCTAAAGGATCGGATTCGTCAGGCACAAATCAAGGCAGCACTCGCAGTCAATAACGAACTAATCCTACTCTATTGGCAAATTGGTCGAGAGATTTTGCATCGGCAACAGCAGCAAGGTTGGGGTGCAAAAGTAATAGATCGCTTGGCACAGGATCTGAAGCGGGAGTTTCCTGACACGTCTGGCTTTTCCTCACGTAATCTCAAATATATGCGGACACTTGCTGAAAGCTATCCCGATGAGCAAATTGTGCTACGGCTCATAGCACAAATTCCCTGGGGACATAATCAGACGTTGTTGAACAAGCTAAACTCTTATGAGCAACGGATATGGTATGTGCAAAAAACTCTTGAGAACGGCTGGAGCCGTGATATTCTGACATTACAAATTGAGACTAATCTGTTTAGTCGTCAGGGAGTAGCACTCACGAATTTTGAGAGGACTCTACCAAATCTTGATTCTGATCTTGCCCAGCAGCTAGTTAAAGACCCTTACAATTTTAATTTTCTAACTCTTAGCGAAAGCGTTAAAGAACGAGACCTGGAAAAAGCTTTAGTAGAACGCATCCGGGATTTTTTGTTAGAGCTGGGTCTTGGCTTTGCCTTTGTTGGTAGCCAGTATCGTCTGGAAGTAGAGGGTGATGAGTATTTTCTAGATCTTCTGTTTTATCACCTGAAGCTCCACTGCTATATTGTGATTGATTTGAAGGTGACGGAATTTAAGCCAGAATACTCTGGAAAAATGAATTTCTATATCTCAGCAGTTAACAGCCTTATGCGTACAGAGGTAGAGAATCCGACGATTGGAATTATTTTATGTAGATCTAAGAAGAAGACAACGGTAGAATTTGCTTTAGATGCAGTGCAGAACCCGATAGGGGTTTCAACCTATAAACTACGGGATGACCTTCCGGCTACGTTACAAGACTGCCTGCCAACTGTTGAGCAGTTGGAAATGGAGCTAGAGGCAGTAGTGTCTGAGCTAGAGGAAGAACAGGATTAGTTTTCAAAGGTGATGTGATTTGCAGTGCAAAAGAAATAGGTAAGAAAATGGAACGAAATGAAAATAAGCACCGATTAATCGAAGCTGGGTTAGGGAGGCGATCACTTATGCTCTTTTGCGACACAAAAGCTTGGTGAATCGATTGCAGTCTGGAAAGATGGCAAAGTGACCATTTTTCCTGCTGATGAAATTCCGATCGCTCCAGAAATCGCTCAAAGCGAGAGCCTTTAATTTGCTTTCTGATTTCTGCTCTTGAATGGCTGGCAAAACTCGAAGCCAGAAATCTGAAGTTAGGAAAAATGTACAGAGCCACAGATCGGTAAACCAATTTGAAAGCCATTCAATTCAAATAAGCTGAACTTTAACGATTATTTAGCATCGTAATCATAGAGCAAGTTGGATAGGACTTGGGGGTTTACATCAGGAAAGTTTTGAGCAGCACATTCCTGAAACCACCGTTCAGCAAATTCATTCAGTCGGACAAGGCAATTTTGAGCATTCTTCCATTTCCTAAAATCTGCTTGAGCAAACGGCTTTTCAACACATCGCCGCGCGTTTCGGTGAAGTTTCAGTAACTCTGCCGTCCATTTTTCACGATCCTCTTGACTTGTCACAAGTAGGGCTTCAGCAGCTACTCCAATTAATTCTTTACCTTCGTTGGATGAGGTATCAGAGATTATGCTGAGTACTGGCGGCTCTTCTGCATTGATAATCTGGGTCAGGGATTGATAGAGTATAGACATCCACATTTCTGAAACTTGATTTGCATTTAACTTGCCGGATTTAACAAAAGGCTTCAGAAATTCCGTAGCAGTCGATTGTGCCCAGCTCCCAATAGCAGGTCCACTTGCTCGACATACGATCCGTTTTAGATCTGCATCAGGCAAATTATCAGGACTCACCTGAACCATTTGCTGAAAGATTGAAAGGCAGAGTGCTTTCAAGATCTCACAGTTCTCAAATCGCACATTCTCTTGAATCCGAATTTGATGAATCCATGCTGCAAAGGCGTAAAGCTGTTCCAATGGCAACAGGTTTTCGAGCAGATGAAAGGATCGCTGCCAAGTGAATGAGGGGCTTCGTAATGGTGAAAGATTTAAGGATGCGATCGCTCGTAATCCAGGAATATTGCTTTGCAATAGTGCGGTGACCAGTGTTTCATTGGGTTGAAAACCAAGTTGATCTAACTCTAAGGCATCTAATATGGACTGAATTAACAGCGATAAGCGATATCGGATTGACCAAGATTGGTATTGTTCTTTGTCTTCGGAAGCTAATGCATTCAAGAAAGCTGAAATGATAGTCACTAACCGACTCGGCTCAACCTTCACAAGAACCTCTGCGGCATCCTGAACGCCTTGGTCGTTTAAACAAGCTGTCCAACACTTGTGATCGGTATACCAGAAAAGAACATCCACTTGTCGTATCGTCTTCTCAAAAAGCGGGAGCTGTAAAAAATTAACAATGGTCAGAGCTTCCATCTGGTGACGTGAATTAAATGCTGTGATAAATGGTAATGAATATAATTCTTCAAGCAGATACGTATGCAATTGAGCCATTAAACCATTACCACCAACACTACAGACTCGCTCCAAGTAGTCCGGTTCATCGACTAGGTGCTTCAGCCAGCGACTAAAATTTGACCATTGAATAGCGAAGGTTACTGAGTCTAGAGCCATTAATGCATTAACAAATTGATCGATTGCAATTTTGAGGCGATCGCTTGCCTCTGAAGTAACGACAAAATCATCGTTTTCATCAAGCAGTCCTTGTTTTCTCAAATGGTCGGCAAGATTGATTTGCTCTAGAACCAGCGATTGATCTTGAAGCAGTAGTGCAAAAAACGCTTTGGCATCAGAAAGTGATGAGAGTCCGTACCGAGCAGCAATCCAGGAATTGGTCTCCTGAGTTGAGGAAAATAATAATATAGTCTCCCAATGCTCGTTATCGACTGGATAAATCAGCTTTTCAACATAACCATGAACATCAGGCAGAATGTCTTCAGGAATTGGGGTAATTAGCAGGGGGTGATGTTTGGTTGCACCTTGAATTGAATTTGATAATTGATACCCTTTGCACACTTTTCCTCCAGCATCAAAGATGAGGATATAGCGATCGTGAAAGATTTGGCTGCGTCCGCTTGCTTTACTGCGGAGATCAAGCAGTTGAAAGTTTAAATTTCTCAGAAGCAAGTGGTGTTCTTGACACGCATTTCGCAGTCGTGTAGCACGGACAGGTTCTGATTGTGCTTGAACAATTCCCTCAACTTCCGCCGCCTCTTCATCATCTTTAGACTTTACAGCGGTATTAGCAACGACAATATACTTAGTCTGCGCTGTACTCACCCGTGCGATAAATTCGGCAACGCCGGGTCGATCAAAAAATGGGTCAAGTAAAATAATTTGACCTGTTGTGGGACTTTGAGCAAGGGCTTGTAACCACTCAAAGAAGCCTAAGCGACCAGGTTCATCCCCAATCCAGCCTTTCGGAAAGAACTTTCCACCTGAAGGAACTGGAAAGAGCATTTGTGCAAACTGTCGAGCTTCTTGAGTCGCAGTAATCCAAGAAGCTCGACGCTGATCGAAAACAGAAGAGGTAGTGTAATGAATTTGTTGAATCTCTTGTGCTGCCTCTGCCCGCCCTCTTGTCTTGGGACTTAGCTCAAATTCTCGCAGCCATTGCGAGGAAAGGTGCATTTTGGAACCAGCAATTCCTTGATTGAGGTTAATTTTCTGTAGAATCACCGTAGATTGCCGATACCATAACTCCCCTTCACCAGAATCTAGGTCATGTTGCCAAATTGTAGCCGTAATAATCTGGGTAGATTCAGGTGCCGTAAACGTCACGCACGTAGTCCCAGGTTCGATTGCAATCAGCCGTGAATGGGCAAATATAGTAACGCCCTCGGTCTGCCCTTGGCACTGAATTATACAACTTGTACCAATCGGTAGCACATTCGGCTGAATCTCGATTGTGACTTCGCGCTGAGTCACTTTGAAAAGAACCTGATCGGCTTCATTTTCATCAAGCCCTGGACAGCAAATCCACTCTAAATTTCCAAGTCGCGCAATATCAGTTGAACAAAATTTCAACCCTGTTTCTTCGTATAGATGTAACAGGCATTTCTTGGCTATCTCATTTTGCTCTTGAGCATTCTGAATGATAGGATGCTCAAAGAGGGCGAGCTTTCGCTTGTAAAATAATGTTCCTACAAAAGCAGGAGCATTTGGGGCAGGGCTTGCTAGAGCGATCGACAACGATTTTGTCAACCGATTGTGCCATGCTGTATCCAAAAAAATAGTTGGGCAAACCTCAAATGATTCAGCAATTTCACCGATAGACATAGCGAATCGAAAGCCTCCAAGATCCGGCTTCGCACTATCGATATCAACAACAGCACAGGCTTCAGTCAGCGAAGCACCCTGACAAAGCTGTTTTACAATATTTAGGATTGTTTGACCATAATGTTGAAATGTAACTCGACGAATTCTAAACTCACATGAGTTGCTTTTCCAAGATTTTAAGGATGTAGAGCTGACCCAGTTATTGAACTGCCCAACTGCTTTAGGAACAATCCATCCAAACAGTAGACGCTGTTCGCGCTTGCCCTGATACTTAATCTCCAACAACCAAAACGTAAAGGTGCATTGAGCAGGCTTAGATTTGAAAATACTCGATAGTCTAAAATCCAAGCTCAATGTATCGAGAGACTGTAAAAGATGAGAGATATCAGAAGGAATGCTAGACATATTACGTGCTGAAGAAATGCTAGAGCGATAAAGTGTAATTGTAGAGATCCCAAGTAGGATAATGGGAACTATTCTATGTCTTCAGATATACAGTCAGACAATTCATCTCCTTACTCACCTTAAAGGAGAAATCATGAAACTCTCAAATCTGGCTCTAGAAATGATGAAAAGAATAAGATTGGTTCGGTGGCACTATGCTGCTCGGTTATATTCATTTAGTTAATGAATAACGTTTGATAACCTCAAGTTAGAGTCAATGCTTGACACATGTTGTTTCACAAACCCAAGACCTTTTTCCAGAAAAATATAAGCAGCAGGGGGTGATGCAATGCTACTAACTTTTTTCTCGCGTGGAAAATAGATTCCTAAGTTTGGGCAACCTACATAGGAAAGACTTCACGATGCTGCACAGAAAGTTTGACGATCTATGGCGATATTACTCACGGAACGTGGCAGGCACTTTCGACAAATAACGTCAGGTGAGCGTCGGCTAAGCGAACGACTTCAAGACAAATTAGAAGATGATTATCTGCTCTGGCAGGATGTGCCGATCGGTCGAAAACGCTTACACCCAGATTTCATCATTCTTCATCCCGCTCGTGGGCTAATTGTTCTAGAGGTAAAGGACTGGAGAGTAGAAACGATTCGACAGATTAACCCCTTTAGTGTCACGCTGCTTACTCAGGATGGGGAGAAAGAAGAGAAAAACCCATTGGAGCAAGCACGAGACTACGCGATCGCCATTAAGGAACTACTAGAACACGATAAGTTTCTGGTGCAATCTGAAGGACGCTACCAGGGGAATCTGGCGTTTCCCTACAGCTACGGTGTTGTGCTGACCAACATCACTCGCCGAGTGTTCGAGTCTCAGCCTGCGTTAATGGGGTCGATTGAACCAAATCTAGTCATCTGTAAAGATGAAATGACTGAAAGTGTTGACGCTGGTGAGTTTCAGGAACGGATTTGGAACTTCTGTGCGTATGAATTTGGAGAACCGTTAACGGCTGAACAAATCGATCGCGTTCGGTGGCATATTTTTCCTGATCTGCGACCGACTGAACAGCTTAATCTATTTGAGAATGAGCCAGATGCAGAAATGGTGATTCCTGATCTGATTAAAACTATGGACTTGCAGCAGGAGCAACTCGCTCGATGCCTGGGAGAGGGGCATCGAGTCATTCACGGGGTAGCAGGAAGTGGAAAGACTTTGATTCTAGCGTATCGTTGCCAACGACTTTTGGAGGAAATGACTCAGCCTATTCTAGTGCTGTGTTTCAATGTGCCGTTGGCAGCAAAACTACGGCAGATGCTTCATGCTAGAGGAATTACTAGCGATCGCGTAGCAGTGCGGCATTTTCACCTATGGTGTTCAGATTTGTTGAAAGCCCACCACGTTCTAAAGCCAAGTTGGAACCAGTTCAAGGGAGAAGCATATTCTAACGAGCTAGTGGAACGGGTAATTCAATCGGTTAAGCAAGGACTGATTCCAGCAGGACAGTATGGAGCTGTGCTGATTGATGAGGGGCATGACTTTCAGCCCGACTGGTTACAGTTGATTGTGCAGATGATTGATCCTAAAACTAAATCGTTACTCCTGCTTTATGACGATGCTCAAAGCCTTTATGGAGAGAAGAAAAAGAGGAACTTTAGTTTTAAGAGCGTAGGGATTCAGGCACAGGGACGAACGACGATTCTCAAAGTTAACTACCGAAACACGGCTGAAGTATTGGCAGTGGCTTACGAGTTTGCTAAAGAGTTCTTAACCATAGATGAAGGCAGCGATGAAGATACGCCGATGCTGGTTCAACCTCAAACAGCAGGGCGGCGGGGTATCAAACCTGAGCTGGTTCATTTGCCAAGCTTTCGTCAAGAGACAGAATATTTAGTTAAGCGAGCCAAACAACTTCACGAACAAGGAATAGCCTGGAATGAAATGGCAATCTTGTACCGCTCAAAATTTATGGGAGAGAAAATCAGCCAACAGTTTAACCAGACTCAACTGCCGATTGAGTGGATCAGTCAAGACCGTGATAGTCGAAACTACAATGCCAATGCCCCTAGCGTGAAGCTGATAACAATGCACTCCAGCAAAGGGCTAGAGTTCCCAGTTGTATTTGTGCCGGGGATCGGATTCTTACCCAATTCAAAAAGTACGCCGGCGGAAGAAGCAAAGCTCCTATATGTGGCAATGACTAGGGCAATTGATCGACTGATCATGACTTGCGATCGCAAGTCGGAGTTCACAATAAAGATTAGGGCAGCTTTAGATCAAGTAAAGGTGTAACTGGTTTACCAGGTAACTAGATAAAATCTATTGAAAGTTTTGAACAACGACAGTACAGGGAGCCAGATCATAGGGTAAGAAAATGGGACAGGACAAAAACATGTTATATGGGTTTACTCTCAAATCAGCAACTAACTGTCTAGCCTACTCTAGAGATGTCAGAGGCTCAGTAGCGACGAAATCTAATGTAACGTTTGTTGGGTATTGACCGGACTAAACAGCGATCGCCGGTAAAATTGGGGAGAAAAAAATCAACGCCAAATTTAAGGCATTGATCAGAAAAACTTTTGGCAGTAATTTTTGCATAAAGAGAGATTTTGTAATGGCTCTTAATACTCGTTGTATCCTAGCTTGCGATGGTGGTGGAATTCGAGGGATTATAACTGCGACCTTAATGGAGCGATTGGAATCCAAGCTCAAAGCTATACAGCCAGATAAAGCACTCCGTGATTATTTTGACATCATCGCTGGCACTTCTACAGGAAGCATTATCGCCTGTGGCATAGCTAAGGGATATCCAGCAAGTCAAATTAGACAAGTTTACGAGCAACGGGGAATTGAGATTTTCCCAAGGGTTTGGCAGGTCTTTAAGAGTTTAATCAACCGCGTCACGTTTGGTTATAGTCAGCCCATCTATGATGGCAAGGGGTTAGAAGAAGTTCTTCGGGACAGTAGTATTTTTGGGGAAGATCTATTTACGAGCCTACCCATTTGCACGCTGGTAACTTGCTACGATGCTTATAGTCGTCAGGCTATTGTATTTGTTAATACTGAATCAAGCACCGCACAAATTCCAATTTGGCAGATTTGTCGATCTTCTGCTGCTGCACCCATCGCATTTCCAGCTTACCTTCTGAAAGAGCGTAACTTTATCACCTTTTGGAAGAATGAATTGAAGAAGAGAGATTTAGATATTTCAACCTACCAGGGAGAGGAAGTTGTTCCGTTGATCGATGGAGGGATGTTCGCCAATAACCCAGCGATGTGCGCGATCGCCAATCGCTTAGTTTGGGATGACCAGCCTTCACGTAAAGACTTAGTGGTAGCTTCGTTCGGAACTGGGCAAAACGTCAAGGCAATCGGGGTTGAGGAGGCACTGGGCTGGGGTGGTCTGGATTGGGCAAGCCCTCTTAAAGGCATTCCTCTCGTAGATGTGTTGTTTGACGGCTCTAGCGATGCAGTGGAGTATGTGAGCAGGAAACTGCTAGATCCTGAAAAAGACTATCGCTTTCAGCCTACGTTGATGGAAGATCTTCCTGCGTTCAATGCTGGAAAAGAAAACATTACCAAACTCGTGAACTCAGCCATCAAGTATTTGGAAAAAGACGAGGTGGATAAAAGGCTGGACGCACTTGTCAAGATCTTGATAGAGCGATCGACATCCCCTTGATTCATTAGGTGGCAGAGTAGTAATCAAGTAAAGCGGAGAACAATGAAATGGAACCTTTGAAACTAGTTCTACTATTGAAAGATTTTTTTGTGCCTATCCGTCTAGCTAAGCTATTAAGTTCTAGATATGTTCGGAATCTAGTATCGGGGGTTGTAACAGGAATACTGCTTGCCTTTGTGAGTTCTATTATCTCACCCTTGGCATTAGCTGATGATTTCTGTTGTTTTGACACCGCTGAATGTGCCAATAAATCTCTTTCAAGCTCAACAGATTGCTTGAATTCTCGTGATTATCAGGTCACTTCGCACGAGGGCACAAACAGCAATGTCACTGTTCTTTCATTTCATGGAGGAAAGATTGAACCGCATACTAGTGAAATAAGTTCTAAGCTAGCTGAGATATACGGATGGAATCGCTACGATCTCAATGGAGATGGAACCCGAGCTTGTCTAGGCGAAAAGACAAATTTCGCCAGACTTCACATCACATCAACTAATTTTGACGATCCAAAAGCCCTTAATCTTGTGAGAGCGCACCCTAAATCTGTTGCTATTCATGGATATAGACGACGAGATTACGAGAAGGGGACTGTCTGTGTTGGTGGTGGAAATGGCTCACAAGTAGCTAAATTTATTAAGTATGTAAATCAACACAAAGTAGATTTATTATCGAGCAATACTGGTTACCAACTTACTCCCGTTAATGCAACAAATCGAAGCAAGCGGGAGGAAGTTTGTGGTAAATTACAGGGAACTGATCCAGAAAATATTGTCAATAAGAATAGCAGGAGTATGGGAGGATTACAACTTGAGCTTAGCCCTGAAATGAGAAGGGATTTAGCTAAGGTAGATGAGGCTCAATTTAACGATCTTCGAGATGTTATTTACGGTGCAGTTGCTGAGGCAATGGTTGATTAATCCGACTGTTCTATTGTTCTAAATGAAACATGCAAGTTCATACAAGAGCAGGCTTAGTAAAGGTTTGGAGGGTGGGATGCTGAGAGTACTGCAATGTTCAAGTCTACTTGATGTTTACTATGAGCGAGGTTAAGATGCAGCCTTTAAAGTTAGTTCTACTGTTCAAAATCTTCCTGACGTTTGCCTTCTGGAGCTTACCGCTGCTTGTCTTCCCTTCAGGCTGGTTGATCGAGATAGGATTTCTTGATCCAGGAGCTGCAATCGTGTTTGTGAGGTTGTTGGGAGCAGCTTATTTTTCGTTAGGAGTAGGGTACATCTTGGGTTATCGAGATCTTGGTGAAGGCAAAGATGTTGGCAATGTTGTGAGAGTTGGGATTGTTAGCAATGGCTTGGCGTGCATTATCCTATTAACTTTCGGAATATTGGGCAAATGGAACAACTGGGGCATAGGGGCACAAGCTTTCATGTGGGGATCGACGATTGCAACTGGACTAATTACTACAGGATTGATTTTTACCATACCCAGAGGTATAAAAGCCGGGAAATAAATCATGACTTCAGCAGTACCAATATAGAAGCGATCGCCAATATTGATTGCTGATTCTGACAATCCCTCAATCGTCAGATTTTCACTAAAGTGAAGTGACCCCCTAAGCTCGGATTAAGTTCTTATCGTAAGTTTGCTTTTGACTCACCTATTTATTGAACGTGTGTGTAAGCCTTTATGGTAGGTTTCTGTGGTATTGCGACTGCCGATATAGGATTTATCCCAAATTAATTTAGGTATTTCTCATAACTCTTATTTAAAGGTGCAAGCTTCTTCGCTCGAAGTTTCCAATGAGATAAAGCCGAGACTTGCACCTTGGGGGTGATTGCCTTTTCGATCGATCTTGACCAACTGAGGTTGCAATAAGCGTTCACCTTTTGTGTTGAACCGAAGAGGTTCGCCAGAAGTATAGGTAGGAGATGAATCAACGTTTGCCCCATCTTTATATTCTTGAAGTTGTCGCAACATGTCGTTGCGAGTAACTGTTTGAGATAACATTTTTATAATTGCTTGAGTAGCATCAAAGCTGCTGGCAGTACGCCAACTAATTTGTCCCTCCCAACGAGTACAAGCTTTCTTTGCATAATCATAATCAGCACGTTGGAACCAAGGAACTGCTAAGATCATCCCATCTACTGCATCACCACCGTTTTTAAGGGTAGCAGGGTCATATAAAGGGTTAGACCCCATCACTAGCTTTCTTTTTTGCCCTATTGGTAAACGATTGTTTTCTTCAGCAACTGCCTTAGCGACTCTGACCGCCACCGAAACAGTACTCTTACTTGGAAATAGCATAACTACTTCTGTTTCACCCTCCTTAAAAATTTCTTTTACTAAATCTTCCAGATCAGGTCGAGATAAAGAAAAAGTCCGATCAATTTTTCCGCCAGGCGAAATAAATGCAGTAGTAAAGGAGTCTCTAGAGCTTTCACCAAGTCCGCCTCCTGATGAATCATAAAATATAACGGCATGTTTTATTCCTAGTTCGGCTGCATAAGCTGCTAATCTCTCGGCATAGGCAATTTCAGACGGAATTGTTCTTAAAAAAGTTTTACCAAAAATATCATTGCCTGAACTTGTTGGAGAAATCATGACTAAGCCCGCTTGCTCATGCACTGGTAGAGCGGCTTTAGTAGCTTCGGTAGAATTATGTCCTATAACGCCTAAAACATCTGGGTTGTTTGCCAGTATGTAAGAAACTTGTTCAGCAACTTTAGGCATATTTCCATCATTAACAAGGATGACTTTCAAAAGGCGCTTATCTTTGCCCCCTTGCTCATTGAAATAACTTTGTGCATCTGCAACTCCTCTTAGCATTTCCTGCGCTGAGTAGGGGTCATTGGTTACGGGAACTACAGCAGCTATTAAATAAGGATTTCCTTGTTTAATAGCTTTAGCGTTCTCTAGGTAAATTTGTGCTTCTGGATCATTACGAGATGCGGTAACCGCGTTTCGAAAATTCTCTTCTGCTTTAACATATTTATCACTTTTATCACTTGCAAAAAACGATACTCCATTCTTAAGATCGCTGTTGTTATTGTCAAAGAGTACTTGCTCTCCGCTGCTGAAGCGCTGGTTATAGTCCCACGAAAATATACATTCAGGTATAAAGCTCTGATTGAGGAAACAAACAGGGTTTGTAATTCTTAGGGTAAAAGCTGTTAAAGATAAAAGACTGGCGACAACTACTGTAGTAACAATAGGTTTTGTAAATCTATTACGCGGTTGTGTTGGGGATATTTTCTTTAGTAATACAGGTTCTCTGTTGGTTTGTTCAGAGTTTACGATCTGAAGTCTTCGCCCAGGCTGGCTCCCAGTCACTAATTCAATGGCATTGCAACCCAGACGATAAGCTTCTTCATAGGAACGCCCTGCTCCTAATGCATCGTAGAAGCCCTCTGCAAAGGCAATAGCTGATGAGTCATTGATTGCCTGATTCATACCGATCACATAATCCATATACTGATGAATCTGCTGTGCCTGCACATGTGAATAACAAGCGTTGAGTAGAACACACTGAACGCTTCTAAACTCACTGAGTAGATTTGCTAAAGCTTTGGGTGTTATCCGGTTAGAAACATTTTGATCATCGCTTTCTATAACTAATCCTTCTTCTCCAGCTCCGTGTCCTGAGAAATGGACAATCTGTGGCTTATAGTCAAGCAGTGCTCGCCGCAAATCCCTCGCTCGTACTGCCCAGTGAGACTTAATTTCAAAATGTTCTCGCTGTCCATAACGTCTTATAGCTTCTTCAATTGTCCTTACCTCCACATCCAAACGCAGTGGCTCAGTTACCCTTGGATTAGCAGCTAAAATCAAGATCTTTTTTCTCTTTCTCACAAAAGTATGCCCCTGAGCTTATCTGAAGTAGGTACTCTTATTTCTCTTATCACGAGATAAATAAAGCTGAATCTATTGTATGGTCACTACCAGTTTTCACACAATTGCTTACACCGTGAATCAGCAGGCTTAGAGCCACGCTCTTTTGCATAGCACTTAAAGCTTGCTGATCGGTCTGCCTTTTGCTACCGTTCTGGACTAGCTGAGGTAACCACTTGGGCAATTTCTGGATTAACCTGAGTCGTGATGAAGGATGTTGACTCTGAAGTTGGGTGAGAAGGCTTTACGATGTCCCGCACCTACGATTATCGCCTGTTCCATTACAGCATTGACTTTCGCCTCCGAGTATACGTTGTGACCGAGCGTGAATTCGGTTGAGCTTGAACTTCCTAGGTCGAGGTTGAAATTCCCTTGCTATAAGAGACTGGATTGAAAGCATGATGAATAGCAATTGAAGCTAGGCAGCCACGCTAACTAAGATCTTGACAGCTCAATCTAAACCAAGCGATTCACCGATATTGCAACTTAGACTTTGCAATGTTCTCTCGCGCACCCAATCAGCCGTAGCACGGGCACTTTCCGCAAGGATAGTGTCAGTATTAGGGGTAAGTTTTGTAGCACTTCCTAAATATCCTAAAGCTTTGATGTACGGGTCGTTCAAGTTAGTTGCAGAGAGTCTTTTTACCATTGCCTGGTCATTCCGATTGAATGCTTCTAAAGCTCTTTTCTGGTTTTCACTTTCAGGGCTTCCGAGAGTATTTAAGATTGCATCTACAGCAGACTGTACACGTTCTAGGGATAGTTCTGTGTTGAGTGTTGTTGTCATTTTTGTGTTTACCTTATAGAAATTTGGAAGTTCTGTCACGGTCAATCTGGGGCTGATATACAGCCTCCCAGTTGTCATTCAAATGTTTCACAATCATGCGAGACACGACTTGAACAAAGCTGTCACGATGCACAATTTTTGCAACCTTGAGAAGCACAAAGTTATAGGCAGATAATCCAATTACATTGTATTTACGCTTAAGAGAGTCGTCTGTGGGTAGCGGTGGAGTTGCATCAATTGGGCTTTGTCCAAAGAGGGGGCGATCGCCTGTGTATGGACGCAAAGCCTCTTCACCCTCGTCCCTCAGACAATTAAAGTATTCTTCCTCAGTTAGCCCTCGTGCGGCTGCGTCCATGATTCCAGCTTCGGCGTAGAACTTGCCGTCACGCCGAAAAAAACCGTGAAGCATCTGCTTAACGATCGCACTTTTATTCCAGCCCAGCTCATCACAGGCAAGCGTTATCCGTTGCCAGTTCTCCGAGGTTGCAAGGATGTAGTTCAATCGAACTTCTTTAATCACAGCCTAGTCTACACAATGGTCATTACCAATTTTCACACAGCAGAGTCAAAAAGTATCTACTACAAGAATCTTTACACAATACAGTAGAATTTTTTTGACGCTTGATAGAAGTTTCATGCTATTAATCAAAGTGGCTTCGCCCGAAGTTCGCTCGAAATGAAGTCGATCTTCTCTCGAAAATTCCACCGAGGTTCTAGCGAATCTCGAAGTCTTCGAGAGAGACCTCAGCAATTTCGGATTCTTCCTCTTTCGTAAGGATTGGAGCAGGGTTAACGATCTTCAGATCGCTAAAACCTTCCTCCAAATAAAGTCGCCGGAAGGCTTCTTGTTGTGTAATGCCGTACTTCTTGGCTCGAAGCTTTAGGGCATTCATAATCCTTGTTTCGTTTGCCTGGATATACAAAGACAAGGCATAGGCACTTAACTGTCTCATGCTCCAGCCTTTAAGCTCAGCAAGAACTCGAAATCGTGCGTTCTCTTCGTCTGATAGTTCGATACTTCCGATGTTGAGCCGCATAGCTTCGTTTGAGTTCCCCTATTTTTCTAGTCTATTAAATCATAAACAGGGAAAACGCAATGATTACAAGTGAATATATTGACATACAGGTAATCATAATTTAGTATCAGCTACATAAGTTCGCTCGAACTGCGAACGACCTTCTCTCGAAACTTCCACCGAATCCCCTCAAAGGAGGCTTGAAGAATGTACGTAAAGGACGAAGACAGACCGAGTAACGTTTTCCCAATTCTTCCATCTACTTCTGGCGAATTTCCGCCCACACCAAGAACAGCTAAAGAAATTTCTAAAATCTACGATGTGAGCGATCGAACAATTCAAGACTGGTTTAAGGTCATTCGCCTAGCTTATCCTTGGCTCGATGAAACCCAGCTAAAAGTGGGAAGAAGTGCCCAGACGAAATACACAGTTCTCCTCCAAGAGTTGCTTTCTGATTTCCGTGAGAGTGGCATGGGGGCAGAGGAGTGGATTTCTGCAATTCATTTTTCCAATGCCGACAAACTGCCCAGAGAGAAGACTTTGCCTGAGCGATCGCTTAAGCAGTTTCATTTAACGCAGGCTGTTGAAGTGGAAGTTGTAGAGGATGAATTCCAGGAAATTCAGACTACTTCTGAAACCTACACGGCACAGCCGATTTTGCAGGTCAACTTACAACACCTAACCGTGACTTTGCCGGAAGTAGATACGTCAGGGCTTGATGCCCAAACCGTGCAATATACAAGCCACACGGCACAGGCTGTAAATGTTTTGGAGCAATTTATAGCAGCCGATTTCAAAGCTAAGCTCACAGGTGTTTTGGCTCAAAACACGAATCTAGCTGCTGCCCTTCAGCACTCTGCCGTAGTCGGAGCGGTGCAGGATTTGGGGGTGGGAAAGCCCGAAGAAGGAGGCTCCTTTCGTCCCTCCTAATTCTGGTCTTTGCCGCAGTTCTTCTTTATCCAATCATCAGAGGTTTACCATCATGCCCCCTAAAGCTAAATCAGCAGAACCCACACCAGCGATCGCAGATTCTCCCCCTTTATTTCCCCAAATTG
>Ga0163154_10001119_pt1 | contig 41755 bp, 37 predicted proteins | sample OliLakLV19MP9P1_FD_148649 | JGI IMG/M metagenome (GOLD analysis project Ga0163154, IMG submission 148649) | Freshwater microbial mat bacterial communities from Lake Vanda, McMurdo Dry Valleys, Antarctica - Oligotrophic Lake LV.19.MP9.P1 | ecosystem: Environmental > Aquatic > Freshwater > Lake >... | reverse complement strand
CGCCGGAGCTGGTGGCCCGGCTGGCCGGGGCCTACCTTGCCTCCGACACCAGCCTCGCCGAGATGGCGCGTGCGCTGGTCGAGACGCCGGAAGCCTGGGAGCAGGCGCAGACCAAGCTCAAGCAGCCGGAGGAGTACGCGATCTCCTGCTATCGCGCGCTCGACCTCAGCCTCGGCGGCGGCGAGGCGATCCCGAATGTCGGCGTCTACAATTTCGACGCCTACGACTATCCGAAAAGCAACTGGGCGCGCCGCGTGCAGGATCCCGACATGATGATGGCGGATCCCGCGATGATGGATCCCGCCATGATGGCCAAACCCGCGACCGGCCAAACTCAGACCGCCAATCCGGCGATGCCTGCGATGCCGGCGGCGGCTCGCGTCGCCAAGCCGATCGATCCGCGCCGGCGGGTCGGAACCGAGGTCGCGCGCTTCTACGACGACATCAAGGCGATGGGCCAGACGCCGTGGAACGCCTCCGGGCCGCAGGGCTATTACGACCGCTGGGCCGACTGGGCCGGCGCCGATTCCATGCTGAAACGCGTGGAATGGTCGCTGGCGCTCGCCGCCGAACATTCGGGTCGCGTGCCCAACGCCGGCGCCTTCCTCAAGAATTCGCTGGCCGATCTCGCCAGTCCCGACCTGACGGCGCTGGTCTCGCGCGGCGCCACCAGCGAGGAAGGCGTCGGCCTCACCCTCGCCAGCCCTGATTTCCAACGGAGATAGACATGCACATCTCTCGCAGGACGAGCCTTCTGGGATTGGGCGGAGCCGCCCTCTGGACAACGCTGGCGCCCGGTCTCGCCTTCGCCGATGTCGAGACCGACCGGCGCTTCGTCTTCATCTTCCTGCGGGGCGGCATGGACGGGCTCACCGTCGTGCCCGCTCATGGGGATCCCGATTTCTTCTCTTCGCGCGGCGTGCTCGCCGATGAATTGCCCGGCGAAAGCTCGCCCTTCGCCTCGCAGGATCTCAACGGCTTTTTCGGCCTCCACCGTGATCTCAAGACGATGGGCGAGCTATATCGCGCCGGCCAGATGACGGTCATCCACGCCGCCTGCCACGATTATCGCGACCGGTCGCACTTCGACGCCCAGGACGCCTTCGATCGCGGCACGCTCGACAAGGCGGTCAAGACGGGCTGGCTCAACCGGACGCTGCAGGCCCTCCCGACCAGGTTCAGGACAGGGCGCGACGACGTCGCCATGGGCCTCGGTCCCAACCTGCCCATGTCGCTGCGCGGCGAGGCGCAGGTCGGCTCCTGGTCGCCGCCTTCCGCTCCGAAGGCCACGCCCGAGACGCTCGAGCGTCTCGCCATGCTCTACGGGGCGGATGCGCGTCTTGCGCCGGTGCTTGAGAAGGGTCTCGCCGCCCAGACGCTAGGCGCCTCCATGATGGGCGACATGGGCATGGGGGGATCGAAAGGGTTCGGCAATTCGATCGCCTTCCAGGAATACGCCAAGGCGGCCGCGACTTTCCTCAATTCGGCCACCGGTCCGCGTATCGTCACCATCGACTTCGGAAACTGGGACAGCCACGCCAACCAGAACGCCCGCGCCGTGCGCAGCGCCGACAACGGCCAGTTCGCCGGCCAGTTCGCGGAAATGTATCTGGGCCTCGATCGCGGCGTCGCCGCCCTCAAGGCCGGGTTGAAGCCTGAAGTCTGGGACAAGACGGCGATCATGATGGTCACCGAATTCGGGCGGACCGTGAAGATCAACGGCACCAACGGCACCGATCATGGCACGGGCGGGGCGGCCTTCCTCCTGGGCGGGGCGGTCAAGGGTGGACGGGTGCTGGCCGACTGGCCGGGCCTCAAGCCCGCCAACCTGCTCGACGAGCGCGATCTGAAGCCCACGACCGACCTGCGCTCGATCGCCAAGGGCGTGCTGCGCGATCACCTCGGGGTTGCCGAAAGCGCCCTCGACACGGTCGTGTTTCCGGGCGCCGCATCGGTCAAGGCCGTCGACGGGCTTATCAAGGCCTGAATCGCCGGTTGAACTGCCGGTTCGAGCGCCGGTTGAAGCACCGCGTCGCCGGTCAGGATTCCGGCTTCGCTGCCGGCGCGCCGTCCGCATTGCCGTCCGTCGGTCCTGCCGGCTTCCGGCGCCGCAGCCGGATGTTCCGCAGCTTCCGGAACCGCTTCCAGAACCGTCGCCGCTCAGGCACCGGCAGGGGTTCCAGATTGCCGACGAACTGCCGCGCGCACGCCGCCCACGAGTATGTCTCCGCGTAGGCGCGCGCCACGTCTCTCGACATCCCGAGCGCCTGCATGCATGCCGCCCGCAGGTCGTCGCTCACGGCGCCGGCATGACTTCCGGGTATCAGGTCGCGCGGTCCCGGTGCGTTGAACGCGGCTACCGGCGCGCCTGCCGCCATTGCTTCCAGTATGACCAACCCGAACGTGTCTGTCAGACTGGGGAACACGAACACGTCGGCATTCGCGAAGCATGCCGCCAGGTCTTCGCCGAACCGCGATCCGAGGAACACGGCTTCCGGATGTTTGTGTTGCAGGTTCTCCATCTGAGGACCCTCCCCGACGACCACCTTCGTGCCGGGCAGTTCGAGGTCGAGAAACGCTTCGATGTTCTTCTCAACTGCAACCCGGCCGACATTCAGCCAGATGGGAGTCGCGAGACCCTCGTATGGCCCGCCGTTCTGACTGCGCTTTGCAGGGTGAAAGAGCTCCGTATCGACGCCGCGCGACCAGGGCGCGACATTCTTGAATCCTTCCGCCTCCAGTTCTTCGCGCATCGACTGCGTCGCAACCATCACCCGTCCTGAATACTTGTGGAACTCACGTACGAACATGTACCCCGCCCAAACCGGAATGAAACGAAATCGGGCGTGGACATACTCCGGGAATCGCGTGTGATAGCTGGTAGTGTATGGGAATTTGTGCTTCAGGCAGATCGCTCGCGCGGCCCACCCGAGCGTTCCTTCGGTTGCGATGTGCACTGCATCCGGTTCGAACTCCAGAAAGCGTTCCTCGATCGGTTTCTTGGCGTTCAGCGCGAGACGTATCTCCGAGTAGGTCGGCAGCGGGATAGTCTTAAACCCGTCGCCCGGCGCCACGATGTTCCACTGGTGGCCCATCGCTTCGCATTCGGTAACCACGCGTTTCATCGTTCGCACGACACCGTTCACTTGTGGATCCCACGCGTCGGTAACAAGCATGATGCGCATGCGGAGGTCCTGTCGGCGGGCGGCGGGCAGGACAGCATAGCGGCTGGCGGCAGGGCAGGTCCATGGACGGCGGGAAGTTCGCAGGCGAGGCGGAGATCGTGTCGGCGATGCTGTCGGAAGTCCGGCCGGCGGCAGCGGCGGCGGCGCCGGCAACGGCAGCGGCAGCGGCGATCGTGACGGCAGCCCGGGCGGCGGCCCGGCGCTCCGGCGTCATCGAGACCTTTCTGGAGGAGTTCGGCCTCTCCAATCCCGAGGGCCTCGCCCTGATGTGCCTGGCCGAGGCGCTGCTGCGCGTGCCCGACGCCGAAACGGCCGATGAGCTGATCGCCGAGAAGATCGCATCGGGAGACTGGGCCGACCACCGCGGCAAATCCGATTCGCTGCTGGTCAACGCCTCGACCTGGGGGCTGATGCTGACCGGACGGATCATCCGGCCGCCCGAGGACGCGGAACGCGATCCGGCGGGCTTCGTGCATCGCATCGTGCGCGAGGCCGGCGAGCCGGTGATTCGCGCCGCCATGATGCAGGCGATGCGGATCATGGGCGAGCAGTTCGTTCTGGGCCGCACCATCGGCGAGGCGCTGAAGCGCGGCGCGCGCAGCACAAGGCGCGGCGAGGCGGCCAGTCACTCCTTCGACATGCTGGGCGAGGGCGCGCGGACCCATGCCGATGCAGGCCGCTATTTCGACAGCTATGCCGACGCGATCGGAGCGCTGGCCCGCGCCCGCACGGGCAAGACGCCGGAAACCGCATCGGGGATTTCCGTCAAGCTCTCGGCCCTGCATCCGGCCTATCGCGCAACCCAAAGCGAACGCGTGCATCGCGAGCTTTATCCCATGGCGCTGGAGTTGGCGAAGCAGGCCGCCGCCGCCAACATCAACCTGACGCTCGACGCGGAGGAGGCTGACCGGCTGACGCTGTCTCTCGAACTGCTGGAAAGACTGGCCCGGGCGTCTGAGCTGGGGTCGTGGACAGGTCTCGGGCTGGCGGTCCAAGCCTATCAGAAGCGGGCGAGGGGCGTCGTCGGCCGGTTGAAGGGTCTGGCGGATGCATCCGGCCGACGGCTGATGGTGCGGCTGGTGAAAGGGGCCTACTGGGACAGCGAGATCAAGCGCGCCCAGATGGACGGACAGCCGGACTATCCGGTGTTCACCACCAAGCCGGCGACGGATGTTTCATGGCTGGTGTGCGCCAGCGACCTGATCGCCGCAGGGCCGGTCCTCTATCCGCAGTTCGCGACGCACAACGCGCATTCGGTTGCGTCGGTCGTGCTGATGGCGCAGGCGGCCGGACGAAAGGATTTCGAGTTCCAGCGCCTGCACGGCATGGGCGGCGCACTTTACGCGGCGGCCGGTGAGGAGGCGCGCGTGCGGGTCTATGCACCGGTGGGCGCGCACCAGGATTTGCTGCCCTACCTCGTCCGGCGACTGCTGGAGAACGGCGCCAACACGTCCTTCGTGCATTCTTTTCTCGACGACGACGTGCCGGCGGAAACGATCGCGGCCGATCCTTTCGACCTGCTGGCGGCGGCGCCGGGGCCGCATCCCCGCATTCCCTCGCCGCCCGATCTTTATGGTCCCGGCCGCATCAATTCCCGAGGTCACGACCTGAGCGAGACATCTACGCGCGACCGCTTCGAGGCCGCCGTCGCGAAGCTGGATGCTGGCGGCGAGATCGTTGCCGGGCCGCTGGTGAATGGCGAACAAACATCCGCCGGGGACGAGGCGACTCTGGTGCGGGCGCCGGCGAATCATTCGCGGATTGTCGGGCGGGTGACAGACGCGACCGAAGCGGACATCGAAGCGGCCTTTGCGTCGGCGGCGGCCAGTCAGCCGGAGTGGAATGCGTGGGGCGGGCCGGCGCGCGGCGCCATCCTGAGGCGCATGGCCGACGCGCTGGAGGCCGATACCGACCGGCTGATTGCGTTACTGGCGCGCGAGGGCGCCAAGACGTTCGACGACGGGGTTTCCGAGTTACGCGAGGCGGTGGATTTCTGTCGCTATTATGCGCTTGAGGCCGAGACGAAATTCGCCGGGCTCGAAGCGATGCCGGGACCGGCGGGGGAAACCAACGGGCTGGAGCTGATGGGGCGCGGCGTATTCGTGTGTATTTCCCCGTGGAATTTTCCGCTGGCGATCTTCACGGGGCAGATCGCGGCGGCGCTGGCGGCGGGCAATACAGTGCTGGCCAAGCCCGCCGAGCAGACGCCGATCATCGCGTGCGAGGCGGTGAAGCTGTTTCACGCGGCGGGGCTTCCGGTCGAGGCGCTGCATCTGATGACCGGTGACGGCAAGGTTGGCGGCCGGCTGACGGGGGATGCGCGCTGCGCCGGTGTGGCCTTCACGGGATCGACCGAGGTGGGGCGGATCATCAACCGGCAGCTCGCCGCTGGCGACGGGGCCATTGCGCCGCTGATTGCGGAGACCGGCGGGCTCAACGCCATGTTCTGCGACACCACGGCGCTGAAGGAGCAGGTGGTGGACGATGTGGTGATGTCTGCTTTTCGCTCGGCGGGGCAGAGATGCTCGGCCCTGCGCATCCTGTTTCTTCCGCATGAGACCGCAGACGGGATTCTCGACATGCTGGAAGGCGCGATGGAGGCGCTGGTCGTGGGCGATCCGGCCAGGGCGTCAACCGATATAGGGCCGGTGATCGACGCCGAGGCGCGCGCCGTGCTGGAGGCGCACCTTGCCAGAATGCGGCGGCAGGCGATCGTGCGCTATCAGGTTGCGGTGGGGGAGAAGGCCGAGCGCGGCCTCTATTTCGGGCCGGCGATCGTGGAGCTGAAAGGGCTCGCCGGGATCGACCGCGAAGTGTTCGGGCCGATCCTGCATGTCATCCGCTATGATCCCGACGATGTGGAGACGGTCGGCGCGGCGCTGTCGGCCAAGGGGTATGGGCTGACGCTTGGCGTGCATTCGAGGCTCGATGGATTTGTCGAGCGGGTGAAGCGGTCGGTGCGGGCCGGGAATCTTTACGTCAACCGTTCGATCATCGGCGCCGTGGTGGGGGTGCAGCCCTTTGGCGGTCAGGGCCTGTCGGGCACGGGACCCAAGGCGGGCGGGCCGAATTATGTGGCGCGCTTCGGGGTTGAGAGGACGGTGACGGTGAACATCGCGGCGCAGGGCGGCGATCCGGCGCTGCTGAATTTGTGAAGGGTGTGGCCTGTTGATGGAGACCCCCCTCCGTCTGCCGCGCAAAGGCGCGTCAGCCACCTCCTACGGCCTTGCCGGTGGAGGCAATCCTCCGGCGCCTTCGCCTCCACCAGTCGAAGACTGGGGGAGGTGGATCGCGACGTCTCTTCCTCAGTCGGGCCGAAGGCCCGTGTCGAAGGACGTCGCGAGACGGAGGGGGCGACAGGGCGGCGATCTCAGGAATAGGCGAGGAGGGTCAGAATTGGATCGTACAATCGGATTGAAAGGCTCACTCTCTCGCCGTCATCCTGGAGGCGGCGTCTCGAAGGGCGCTTCGCCCAGGATGACGCCCGTGGGTCGATCCTGCAGGCCGAGGCCTCAGTTCAATCCGCATCCCTCGACTACCCGTCACTCAAGGTGAGACGCGCAGCGCTTCTCTCTTTGCGATTTGCCCTGAGTGTTAAATGGCGGGCTGCAATTACAATGGTTAACGAGGCCTGAAAGGCGCTAATCTTTAAGCGGTGGAGAAACCAAATATATGCCGGCCGCGGCCGTTGACCGGTCCTTAAGGATGTGGCGACACTATATATAGCGTCGGGTTCCCGCAAAACGCACCAAGGATTGGGTGCAGAGGGGAGGCGACGGATAAGTCCAAATTTTGACGCCAAATCTTGAAGAGAGTGGTCAATGTCCGCCGAAGCCGCCTCCGCCGCCGTCGAAGCCGCCCCCAAGCGCCGGGGAAAACCCAAGGCCCACGCGGCCCTGCGCGTGGTCTCCGGGGTGCGGATCGATCCCTCGCGGGACGCCCTGCTGACCGATTTCGGCAAGAAGACGCTGGAGGACCGTTACCTCCTGCCGGAAGAATCATTCCAGGGCATGTTCGCGCGGGTCGCGACCGCCTACGCCGACGATAGCGAGCACGCGCAACGGATTTACGACTACATTTCAAAACTCTGGTTCATGCCGGCGACGCCCGTGCTTTCCAATGGCGGGGCCGATCGCGGCCTGCCCATCTCGTGCTTCCTCAACAATGTCTCCGATTCGCTGGACGGCATCGTCGAGACCTGGAACGAGAATGTCTGGCTGGCCTCCAATGGCGGCGGCATCGGCACCTATTGGGGCGATGTGCGCTCGATCGGCGAGAAGGTCGGCCAGAACGGGCAGACGTCCGGGATCATTCCGTTCATCCGGGTGATGGATTCGCTGACCCTGGCGATCTCGCAGGGCTCGCTGCGGCGCGGGTCGGCGGCCTGCTATCTCGACATCCACCATCCGGAAATCGAGGAATTCCTGGAAATCCGCAAGGCCGCAGGGGATTTCAACCGCAAGTCGCTCAACCTCCATCACGGCATCAACATCACCGACGAATTCATGGAGGCGGTGCGCGACGACCGGCCGTTCGGCCTGCGCTCGCCCAAGACGCAGGAGGTGATCAAGGAAATCTCCGCCCGCAAGCTGTGGCAGAAGATCCTCGACATCCGCATGGCGACCGGCGAGCCCTACCTGATCTTCGCCGACACCGTGAACAACGCCATGCCGGCCCACCAGCGCCAGCTCGGCTTCAAGGTGCGCCAGTCCAATCTCTGCTCGGAGATCATGCTGCACACCGGCCCCGACCATCTGGGCGTCGACCGCACCGCAGTGTGCTGCCTCTCCTCGGTCAACGCCGAAAGCTTCCTCGACTGGAAGAACGAGCCTTTGTTCCTGGAGGACGTGTTCCGCTTCCTCGACAATGTGCTGCAGGACTTTATCAACCGGGCGCCGCGCGAGATGGCGCGGGCGGTCTATTCCGCGACGCGCGAGCGGTCGGTGGGCCTTGGCCTGATGGGTTTCCACTCCTTCCTGCAGGGCCAGCACGTGCCGATGGAATCCCCGGTCGCCAAGGCCTGGAACAACATGATGTTCAAGCACATCCGGCGCGGCGCCGACGCCGCCTCGGTCAAGCTGGCGCGCGAACGCGGTCCCTGTCCGGACGCTGCCGACTGCGGGGTGATGGCGCGTTTCTCGCACAAGCTGGCGATCGCGCCGACGGCGTCGATCTCGATCATCTGCGGCGGGACTTCGGCGGGGATCGAGCCCATTCCGGCCAACATCTACACCCACAAGACGCTGTCGGGATCGTTCTCGGTCAAGAACCCATATCTCGAGCGGGTGCTGGAAAAGACCGATAACAACAAGCCCTCGGTGTGGACCTCGATCCTCGAGCATGAGGGATCGGTGCAGCATCTCGACATCCTCACGGACGACGAGAAAATGGTGTTCCGCACCGCCTTCGAGATCGACCAGCGCTGGATCATCGAGCTGGCGGCCGACCGCACGCCCTATATCTGCCAGTCGCAGTCGCTCAACCTCTTCCTCGCCGCCGACATCGACAAGTGGGACCTGCACATGCTGCACTGGACGGCGTGGGAAAAGGGCCTCAAATCCCTCTATTACTGCCGGTCGAAATCGCTTCAGCGCGCCTCCTTCGCCGGCTCCGAGCGCGTGCGCGACGCGGACGTCGCCAAGGCCGAACGGACCGATTACGAGGAATGCCTCGCCTGCCAGTGAGGTCTTCAGGCGGCCTGAAAGTCGGCGCGCTTGAGGCGGCAATCCCTGCAATCGCGGTTGTGGGGCGGCCGCTTGTAGGTTAACATTCCCCATCGGAAACGACCACACGCACGGCCGCTGAAGGAACCTAATTCCACCGGTTCCGTTATGGTTTTGTCAACTCGGTTGATTGAGTCTGTTCATACAACACTGGGGCAAGTGGGATGATCGCCGGTCTGGGTAGTCTGCTCGTGATGTCCTGCCTTGGCTGCTCTGGCCCGGGCCAGGAAGCGTCTGTCATTCAACTCGCCGTCGGCCCCGTGCCGGACTCCCAGGCCTTCGACTCGGAAGGCAATGATTACGACCGCAACTTCGCCGATCCGGCCATGTCGTCCTTCCGGCTCCCATTGCAAGTAGGAAACGAATTCAGCCCCAGCAACTGGTCGCAGCCAGAAAATGCCGGACGCTTCAAGGCGCTTGATCTTTCGACGCCGCTTCCCGTGCGCAATCTGCAGGGGGATGCGTTCAGCGCCGAGGTGTCCTTTGGCGCCTCTGCCGCACAGACCGGCCTTGGCGTCGATCTCCAGATCGCCCCGCGCGCCCAGATCGAGCGCAACCGCGCCGGCAATAATGTGGCGCGCACCGGCGGCGAGATCCGCGTCGGCCGCAATCTCGACCTGTCGGACCGTGACCAGCGCGGAACCAACATCAAGGCGCCGTCCTGGTACCTCTTCGTCGGCGCCGACAATGAGGCGCTGGTGTGGAACGTCGCTGACAAGAACGCCACCGACGGCGTCGCCCTGCGTGACCAGGTCACCGTAGGCGACCTTCAGGCGGGCGTCGCCTGGTCGAGCGCGTTTGGCGGCCAGATGTCGCTTGGCGTGGTTGAGCGCGAAATGAAATACCAGGGCATCGCCAATGATCGCGACGTCAGCACGACCGACCACTTCGCGGCTTTCAGCTACACGGTGAAGCGCTAGCCGCCCTTGCCTCCACCGGCAAAGCCATGGGAGGCGGCTGACGCGCCCTTGCGCGGCAGACGGAGGCGGGCCTCCCTCAACATGCCACACCCCTCACCAATTCAGCAGCGCCCGATCGTCGCCCTGTCGCCCCCTCCGTCCCGCGACGTCCTTCGACACGGGCCTTCGGCCCGGCTCAGGATGAGACGTCGCGATCCACCTCCCCCAGTCTTCGACTGGTGGAGGCAAAGGCGCCGGTGGTTTGCTATTCTCGTCTCGAAAACTCTGCTTGTGGCGAGCAGGACAAGATTCCCGGGACGCGCTTCGCTTGCCCGAGAATGACTGCACGGAATGCCTGCGCCCATAGGCGATAGCCATGCTTTCAGGCGGAAAAACGCTATCCGGAGCAAGCTCTTGTTCCTCTGGACGCAGACGGGTTGCTCTAACCTTCTGAGAAATCAACATTCCTGGATCAAACGGGTCCAGTGCGATCGAAATATGCGTTAGGCTCATCTGCGATCATCGGGAGGGATTTCATGCCGCCAACGACGCGCATGCCGTTTACACCTCGTGCAGGCGGCCTGGCCGTCATCCTGGCGGCGCTGGCCGGATGCGCCGGAGCAGGTCTCCCTTCCGCGCAGGCCGCCCCGGCGCCTCAGCAGGCGCAGGCTGCGCCCGCAGTGAATCCAGCGCCCGCAGCGAATTCGGCGCCCACCCCGAGCGACGTCTGGGTCCATGCCGGCCGCGTCCTCGCCGATCCCTCGACCGGTCGGGTTCTGACCGAGCAGACAATTCTGGTCCGCGAGGGACGCATCGTCTCGATCGCGCCGGGTTATGCGACCCCGCCAAGCGGCGAGGCCGTCGATCTCCGCGCCGCGTTTGTCCTGCCCGGCCTCATCGACAGCCATGTTCATCTCACCGACGAGCAGGGACCGGACAGCCGCATCAACGAATTCCTGAAGACGTCGGCCGACCTCGCCATCAGCGGCGCGGCCTATGCCCGGATCACGCTGGAAGCAGGCTTCACCACCGTCGCCGACCTTGGCGGCGACGCAGAGGCGGTGCTGGCCCTGCGCGACGGCACGGCCAGCGGCAGGATTCCCGGCCCCCGCATCATCGCCTCGGCAGGCGCGGTGTCCGTCCACGGCGGCCATGGCGACGCCAACGGCATGCCCCGCGCCCTCGCCGACGTGCTGCGCGGATCCGGGGTCTGCTCAGGCCCCGACGATTGCCGCCGCGCCGTGCGCGAGCGCGTCCGCGACGGCGCCGACATCATCAAGATCACCGCAACTGGCGGCGTGCTGTCGCAGACCGGCGCGGGCCTCGCCAAGCAATTCTCCGACGCCGAGCTTGAGGCCATCGTCGAGGCCGCCCATTCCATGGGCCGCAAAGTGACCGCTCACGCCCACGGGGTAGATGGCGTTAACAGCTTCCTGCGCGCCGGCGGCGATTCGATCGAGCACGGCACGTTTTCCGACGCCGATTCCATCCGGCTGTACAAGGCCAAGGGGGCCTATCTCGTGCCCACCCTGCTGGCGGGTGATTTCGTTGTTCGCGAAGCGGAGAAGCCCGATGGTTTCCTGTCGGCCTTCCAGGCCGCCAAGGCCCGGGTGGCCGGCCCGATGATGATCGACATGACCCGCCGCATGCACGCCGGCGGCGTCAGGATCGCTTTCGGCACCGACACCGGCGTCTCCGCCCATGGCGACAACGCCCAGGAATTCGCGCTGCTGGTGCAGGCGGGCCTGACGCCGCTGCAGGCGATCCAGACCGCGACGGTCAATGCAGCGGAGCATTTTGGCCTGTCGGCCGAGATCGGCACGCTCGCGCCCGGCAAGGCTGCTGACATGATCGCCGTCAGCGGCGATCCGCTCGGCGATGTGCGCGTGCTGGAGACCGTCGTCTTCGTCATGAAGGGCGGGGTCATTCACAAGCGCTGAGGGGCGCCAAAATCAGGGAGTGGCGCGTCTCGTGGTTGTCATCGCACCGAGCCAGGCGGAAGCGGCTTTGGTCACCCATGACAACCCCGCCCATCCCCAGATCGCGGAGAGCGATCCGGCAGCGGTGAGGACGATCAGATCGACAAGGCTGTAAACCCCCGCAAGGGCCAGGGCGGTCTTGACTGCCCGAGGGCGATCGCGGCTGCAGCCGACGACCCAGCCCGCAAGGAACATGAGGGGCGCACCGATGATGACGCTCGACAGCGGAACCAGACTCTGCGCTTGAGATTCGTAGAAAGCGGCGGGGCGCCCCGGCTCGATCAAGCTGTAGACGAACATCCAGCCGAAGCTGGCGGCGACGTTCAAAACCATCACCAGCAGCGCCCCGGCAACGGCGAAACCCCAGTCCTTCGGCGACATGAGCCCAACCTCCCGTCAGCCAACCTTCCATCGGAATGAAAAGCTGCGGCGATCCGGCGGCAGGACGTCCGCCTTCGGCACCTCCTCCCATCTGACTGCGAACCCGACCGCAGATCAATGGGTTGCAATAACGGTCCTTCTTCATTGCGAAAAATTTGGGTGGGGCCAGGAGAGTAAGATTCTCGGGACGCGCTGCGCTTGCCCGGGAATGACCTGGGTGAACGGGCCGCGGGGACGGGCTTGCTAGACCAGCGTCGCCTCGGCCGGGGCGGCGGCGCTGGACGGAAAGACAAAATTGTCGAGGTCGATCGCGTCCCAGCCCAGATGGTTGCGCAGAAGGCCCTTGAACAGCGAGCGCACATCGTTGGCGCCGGCAAGATCGCGGTTCTCGTAGAGGGCGGACGGGGCAAGTCCGGGCCATTCGCCCGCCACCCGGCCGCCGCGAATCGCGCCGCCCGCGAGAATGGCGAGGCCGGCCGTGCCATGATCCGTCCCCCGTGCGCCATTCTCGCGGACGGTGCGGCCGAACTCCGATACGGCGATGACGGCGGTCTGCTTCCAGGCCGGGCCGAGCGTCTCGGCCAGCCCGGCTATGCCCCGGTCGAGCGCGCCGAAGCGCTGGTTGAGCATGGCGCTCTGGCCGGCATGGGTGTCCCAGCCGTCTAGGCTGACCACGGCGATGCGGGGACCATTGGGTTCGGCCAGGAATTTTCCGGCCGCCGACAGGAGCTGGCGGTATTCATCGCCCCCCCGGCCGCGCGCCGGCGCCATCGCGCCCGAGCCGTTGGCGAGAACGCCTTCGGCGCTGAGGGCCGCCGTGAGGGAAGGGGCCAGGATGGGATCGCTGTCGTAAAGCTCAAGCAGGCGTCCGATCGTGTCTTCGCTCGCCTCCGGCAGGACCGGGGGCGACCAGGAGGTGATCGAGGCCCCGCCGCCGCGCAGGATCAGGGGCTGCACGGGTCCGATCGACAGGGCGGAGACGCCGGCCGGCGCGCGCTGCAGCGCCCGGTTGAGCCAGCCGTCGGCGACGACCCGGTCGGCCCGGCCGCATTCCAGGAGGTCTTGCGCCGCGAAATGCGAACGCTCGCGATAGGGGCCGGCGACGGCGGGGATGAAAGCCGCCTCGCCCGACCGGTAAAGGGCGGCGAGATTTGTGAACGCCGAATGCAGCGCGAAGCCGCCGTCGAGGGGCTGGGCGGCCCGGTCGATCAGGCCGGCGCGGTGCGCCTCGATGTGGGGATCGTCGAGCTTCGGCAGGGCGGCGAGACCGTCCATCGCGCCGCGCAGGATGACGACCACAAGGCGCGGATCGCCGGCGCCGGCACGCGCAAAGGCGGGACCGGCGGAGACCAGCGAGGCGGCGCAGCCGGCGACCATCAGGGACCGGCGGGTGAGGGGACGAAGCTTGTGCATGACCTATCTCCGCTGAAACTCGGGTGACATGATGGCGAGCGTCACGCCCTGCTCGACGCTCTCGGCGCGAGAGACCGCAAGCCGCGTTCTTTCTCCGGCGAGAGGGCCAAGCGACGATTCCAGCAGACCGCTCGGCGTGCCGCCGCGCGGCAGCCGCCGCGACACGGCGTTGGCCCAGTCCAGGCGCTTGCGGATGGCGTCCGCGCCTGACCAGGTCGCCGCGGTGTCCGCCCAACCGGCCGGCGAGGGCGCCCGGAAGGGCTGCTGGCCGAGGGATTGATAGACGCGCATCTGGTCGCGGCCGAAGGCGCCGTCATGGCCGGCGGCGCGCGAGACGGAGACGACCAGTTCCTCGGGCGTCTTGAATTTTCGCGCCTCGGGAAGCCAGGCCTCGTCGAGTTCGACCACGGCGCGGGCAAGGGCCGAAAGATCGCCGCGACCTGCCGTGAATGCGCTCTCAAGACGCGAAATGGCGGCGGGGGGCGGCTCGTCGGCGACGAAATGGCGCGCCAGCTTGGTCGCGAGGTGACGGGCTGTCGCCGGATGCGCGGCGATGTCGTCGAGCATCGCCTTCGCCTGCTTCTCGGCCGCCCCGTCATAGGTGCGGGCCAGGAGCGTTCGGGCGCCGGGTTCGTGCAGGGCCTCGACGAAGAGGGTCTGGCCGGATTGGGCGGCGCCCATGCGGGCCTGTCCCTGTCCGCCTCCCTGTCCGGGACCCTGACCGGCCGTCCATCCGGTGAGCGCCTTGGCAAGCTCGACAATGTCCTGCTGGGTATAGCCGGAGGAGACGCCGAGCGTGTGGAGTTCGAGGATTTCTCGCGCCAGGTTTTCGTTGAGCCCCGCATCGCGCCGTTTGGCGATCTGTGTGGACGGCCCGATCGACCGGTTGGCGTCCAGATAGATCAGCATGGCCGGGTGGAAGGTGGCGGCGCCGAGAAGCGCGGAGAACGATCCGAAGGCGTTGGGACGGATCGCTTCGCGTTCGAACGGCCCCACGAGCCCGATCATCTGGGGGTTGCGCGCCGCGACGGTGAAGTGGTTGGACCAGAACCGCGTCCAGCGCTCCGCGAAGCTGGTGGTGGTTTGCGCCGAGTGCTGCGTGCGTGCGTCGATCTCGAGATTGAGGCCGTCGCGGGTCTCGCGCTGGACCATGTCGCGCACGGCCTTGGCCTGTTCCGGCGTCGGCGCGACAGAGGGAGGGCCAGAGGGCATGGCGCCGGGCGCGGGCATGTCCATGGGCCGGGGCCGGCCGGCATAGGCGGCGGCCCGCTCATTGAGGACCTGCCGGGAGGATTTCAACTCGCCCGCCGGGAGCAGGGCGGCTTCGGGCCTGATCTGGGCAAGGAGCCAGCCGCGGGGATCGGAGGAGGCCGCGTCGATCTCGCCAGGGCGCGCCCCCATGCCGAAACGGTTCGTCGCCAGGGCGCCGCGTTGTCGATCCATGAGTCGGCCTCCGTTCTTGGTAGGGGAGAATATGCGCCTCGCCGTGCGGATAAGTATGGCGCCTCCGGCCCAAGCGGTAACAATTTGTCGCGCAGCAGGAGAGCCAATCTATCCCAGCAGACGCGCCGTCATGCGTTCCGCCTCGCGAACGAGGGTCCCCCTGGCCCTGGGCTCCAGCAGCGCGCGGACGGTGCAGCCGTCGATGATCGCCGTGATGGAGCGCGCCAGGGAGGCGTCCTCGCGCGCATGCCATTTCCCGCCGGCAAGGCGCACCCGTGCGACCGCCGCAATCACCTGTCTCCTGAAATCGTCGTCGGCCGCCGCGACGATGGCGCCAATGGCGGGGTTTCGCCCGCTCTCGCTGACGATCTCCAGGGCGAGGCGGGCATAGTCCGGCTGCAGCGACCGGCGCACGGACAGACGCACCAGCGCGAGGAGGCCGAGGATGGGATCCTGCTTGCGGGCTGCGAGTTTTGCGACGCCGGCAAGTTCGGCCCGCTCGGCCGTCGCCAGGGCTTCGACCATCGCCTGCTTGGACGAAAAATAGTGATAAAGCCGACCCGGGCTCAGCCCGCCCGCCGCGAGGCAGATATCGGCGATGCTGGCCGCATGAAAGCCCTGCCGGGCGAAGCAGCCGGCAGCGGCTCTCAGGATCGTCACGCGCTGGGCTTCGAACGAGGCGTCGTCGCGCGTCCTGGCCATGGATTTCCCTTCTCACGTCTTGACGCCGGACGCCAGATAAATAATTAGAGTGTTCGTTCTATTAAAAGGGGTTCGACATGGCCTGGACGGCGTTGCTGATGGCCGGCGTCTTCGAAGTGGGGTTCACAACGGCCCTGCGGATGCTCAACGCAATGGGGCCGGGTACGGGGCAGGCGCACAGGCTGGGCCTCACCGCCGTCTTCATCGGGCTCGTCATCGGCAGCTTTCATTTTCTCGAGGCCGCCACGAAGACCATTCCGATGGGCATGGCCTACGCCATCTGGACGGGCATCGGGGCGGTGGGCACCGTCCTTGTCGGAGCGGCGTTCTTCCAGGAGCGGCTCGACGCGGTGCGGCTGGTGCTGCTGGCGGTCATCGTGGCGGCAATCGCCGGCCTGAAGCTGATCAAGGCGTGACGGGGTTTTTCGCAGCGGTTCTGCGTCTGACCGCGCCGGCCGTTCGCCTCAACAATGGCGGATTGCCGCCACCTGCTTTCCCCCTCCGTCTCGCCCGCAAGAGCGAGCGATCCACCTCCCCCGGCTTTGCCGGTGGAGGCAAGGGCCAGGGGGTAGAGGCAAGGGCGCCCAACCTGGCGCGGACCGAATCTGTGGATGGGAGCAAGGGTTGCGGTGGTCGCGGGCAGGGTTTGCGGCATACTGGTTGTTAAGAGTTCTCTCGCAAGATATAGACTTGCGGGCGCGACAGCCCACTACATGATGTGTCCCAACAGCGTGCTCTGTTTCACGGGCGATGACGGGAGGTTTTGATGTCCAACACCAGCAAGGCCGAGGCGGCCGCTCACCCGGGTGCGCGTCCCAGCCTGCTCACGCCGTCCCTCGCCTACAAGCCGTTCCGCTATCCGTGGGCGTATGATTTCTGGAAGCGCCAGCAGCAAATCCACTGGATGCCGGAAGAGGTTCCGCTCGGCGAGGACTGCAAGGACTGGGCGGCCAAGCTCAACGACCAGGAACGCAACCTGCTGACTCAGATCTTCCGCTTTTTCACCCAGTCCGACGTCGAGGTGAACGACAACTACATGGAGCGTTACGCCCGCGTCTTCAAACCGACAGAGGTGAAGATGATGCTGGCCTCGTTCTCCAACATGGAGACGATCCACATTGCCGCCTATGCGCTGCTGCTGGAAACCATCGGGATGCCGGACTCGGAGTTCTCGGCGTTCATGGAATACAAGGCGATGGCCGACAAGCATGACTTCATGCAGAAATTCGGCGTCGAGACCAACGAGGACATCCTGCGGACGCTGGCGATGTTCGGCGCCTTCACCGAGGGGCTGCAGCTGTTCGCGTCGTTCGCGATGCTGATGAACTTTCCGCGCTTCAACAAGATGAAGGGAATGGGCCAGATCGTCACCTGGTCGATCCGCGACGAAAGCCTGCACTGCGAGGGCATGATCCGCATGTTCCACGCTTTCGCCCACGAGACCGGCGCGCTGACGCAGGCGGTCAAGAACGACATCGTCGAGTGCTGCCGGACGGTGGTGGCGCTGGAGGACCGGTTCATCGACCTGGCGTTCGAGATGGGTCCGGTGCAGGGCATGACGCCGGACGACATCAAGCGCTACATCCGCTACATCGCCGACTGGCGGCTGGGGCAGCTGAAGCTGCCGCCGCTGTACGGGATCAAGGACCATCCGATTCCGTGGCTGTCGGAAATCCTCAACGGGGTCGAGCACGCCAATTTCTTCGAGGCGCGCGCGACGGAGTATTCCAAGGGTGCGACCGGCGGCGACTGGCACGGCGATGGCGGCGTGTGGTCGAATTTCGACAGGGTCCAGAAGACCCGTGTGGCGGCTGAGTAGGGCGGCCTGCTGGGAGCAGCCTGCATCCTCCTGGAGGCAGACAGGTTGCCCTACACTTCTGAAACTGAGCAACTTTCTTCGGTCAAACGAATTCAGTTCGATCGAAGGATGCTTTACCGCCGCAGGAAGAACCTCGCCATCTCCGCGCTCGCATCCGGTCCGCGGGAATCGGTGAAGGAGCCGGCGGCGCTGCCGCCCGACCAGGCATGACCGCCGCCATGGACGAGCCAGTGCTCCAGAGCGACATCTCCCGAGCGGTCGCGGCTCACCGTGCGGGTGAAGCTGACGCCGTCTTGCGAACGACCGCGAACGGTCTCGCTCCGGAGATCGAAGCCTGCTCCGGCATGGGCGATCACCTGCTCGCCATTGACGGCGTTAACGGTCGCATCGCTGTCGCCATGAAAGACGATGGTGGGGACGAGACGTCCGGGCGACATTGTGCGAGGCGCGGGCGAACCGCCGCGCTGCATGGCCGCAAAAGCTGACGACATGTCGTGGGCGGAGCCGCAGGCGAGGCCCGAATGCACGCCGACCGCAGCATAGAGGTCCGGATACGTCGCGCCCAGTATCGCCGCCGCCGCGCCGCCTGCCGACAGGCCGGCGACGAAGACGCGATCGGGGTGGATGGCGAGGTCGTCCATGACTTCCCGTGTGAGTCCCGCGAGGATTGCCGGCTCGCCGCCGCCGCGCTGCTGGTCCTTGCCCTCGAACCAGTTCCAGCACCGCGACATGTTCGCGGACTGGATCTGGGCCGGATAGGCGACGACGAAGCCATGGGCCTCCGCCTGCTCGTTCATCCGGGTTCCGGCGGCGAAATCGTCGGGCGACTGCGTGCAGCCGTGCAGCATGACGATGAGCGGGAGAGGCTGGCCGCAATAGAGGGAGGGAATGTAGAGCTTGTAAGGCCGGCTTCCGGCAGGGCCGGCGAAGGTCCGGCTCTCGAACCGGTCGCCCGGGACGTTTCGGGAAGCGGGCGGCCGGCTCCTGGCGCGACGCACCGCCAGGCGTGCAGCGGCCGGGCGTGCAGCGGCCGGATCGAGGTGGACGAGCGCGGAGGGCAGGCCGCCAGACGGCGCCGACGCTTCGGGCGGGAGAGCCTGGCGCAGATTTGCCTGCAACAGCGCTGTCGCCTCCTTGAGCCGTCCCTGCCGCGTCAGGCGCGTTGCCGACAGGATATGACCGGGAAGGTTTTTCATGACGGCGTTCTCACTCTGAAAATCAGGACTATCGGATGCGGTCGTGGAGGGCGGCCCTGACGGCCGGGCTCGCCTGCAGCGCCCCCAGAACCTCGACGGAGGCGATCGTCGCGCACGCCAGTTCGGCCGGCACGTCAGAGGCGATGACGGCGAGGCCCAGAACCTGGATATGGAGGCGATCGCCCGTGCGGGCCGCTTCCTCGAGATCGGCCCTGGAAAAGCATCGAAGGCCGACATCGGCCCGGCGCCGGGTCAGTGACTGGGCGACAGCGTCGGCATGGCGGCCAAGCTGATTGCGGATCGCGGTGCGGATGAAATCGCTGCGATTGGAGTAGAAGCCCTCCTGAACGAGCAGATCGACGTGGCCAAGATCGACATAGCCGACATTGATGGTGATCTTCTCGCTGTCCGACCCTTTCGGCCGAAGCTCGCGTTTGTCGCCAGGGGGGTAGGCCATCCGCAAAACATCCATAAACCATCCACATGGATGGAATTGCACGGAAGCCAATAAGGCGCAAGCGAATTGATCTGCTGGATACGGCAGGACTCCCGAGCCATATCGAGCGCGATTTGGGGGAGCGCCCGAAAGGCGCTAGTGTCCCGCCGCGCGATCGAGCGGGAGGGCGAAATGGCTGTCTGGAAATGGGTGCTGGGCGGGGTCGCCGCCGTCGCGGTGATCGGCGCGGGCGGCGCTGCGGCCTATCTGTGGACGCCCACCGGTCCGGCCTTTGATGCGGACGCGGCCCGTACTGCGGCGGCCGCCTATGACGCGCGGGTGATACGCGACAGGTATGGCGTGCCGCACATTTACGGTCCCAGAAACGCCGACGTGGCTTTCGGCCTCGCCTATGCGCACGCCGAGGACGACTGGACCAATATCGAACAGACCTTCCTGGCCTCGCGCGGCGTCCTCGCCCAGCGCGACGGCGAGGCGGGGGCCGTGCTCGACTATGTCTCCCATGTGCTCGGCGCGATCGAGAGCGTCGAGGCAGGTTACGAGACGAAGGTGTCAGCGCAAGCCCGCGCTGTGGCCGAAGGCTACGCCGCCGGGATCAATCTCTGGTGCTCAGAGAACCCGACTTCGGGCTGCGCGGGGGTCGCTCCGGTGAGGGGTCAGGACGTCATCCGGAACTATGCGGCGCGACCGCCGGCCTTCTACGGCATAGACGGGGCGCTCGGTGAAATCCTGCGGGGGGAAGGCGAGATCGAACTCAGCGTCCGCACCGCCTTCCGAGACTACCACCACACGCGCGACGGCTTCGAGTTCGGATCGAACGCGGTCGCCGTCGGACCGGCGCGGTCCGCGGACGGACACACACGACTGCTGGTCAACGCGCACCAGCCGTTCGCGGGACCCGTCGCCTGGTATGAGGCGCGGCTGAAATCGGAAGAAGGCATCGACCTCATCGGCGGCATTTTTCCCGGCTCGGCGCTGATGCTGCATGGCGTCGGACCGAACATCGGCTGGGCGGCGACGGTCAACCACCCAGACCTCACCGACATTTTCCTGCTGACGGTCGACGATCCCGACAAGCCAAGACGCTACAAGCTGGACGGCGAATGGCGGGATTTCGAGGTCAAGACAGCCCGCATGCGGGTTAAGCTCTGGGGCCCGTTCAGCCTGCCGGTCACGCGCGAACTGCTGGTGTCGGCGCACGGCCCCGCCTTCGTCACCAAGCGCGGCGTGCTGGCGCTGAGCTTTGTCGGGAATGGCGACCTTGGCCATCTCGACCAGTATCTTGGCATGAACATGGCGACGTCGCTCGATGAGTGGCGGACGGCGATGAAGATCAACGCCATCCCGAGCGTCAACTATGTCGCCGCCGACAGCGCGGGAAACATCGGGTTCTTCTACAACGCCCACATGCCGACGCGAGCGGCCGGCTGGGACCGAACGAAAATCCTGCCGGGCGATATCTCCGAAACCCTGTGGACGGGCTTCGAGCCGCTCGATCGCATGCCCCACGTCGTCAACCCGACATCGGGCTATGTCGTGAGCGCCAACCAGACCCCGTTCTTCACGTCGGGACCGGAAGACAATCCGGCGCGCGAGGCGTTTCCGGAAAGCTACGGGCTCGACACGCTGGTCACCAACCGGTCGCGGCGGGGCCAGGCGCTGTTCGGCGGCGATCCCTCGATCACGCGCGAGGAGTTCATCGCCTACAAGATGGACGACGCCTACCATCCCGATTCCAACCTGATGAAGCTGATCGCCGAGCTGACGGCGCGGGGAGCAGGCGAGGACGCCGAACTGCGGCCGCCGCTGGAGGTGCTGGCGGGCTGGAACGGACGGACGACGCGCGACAATCGCGGCGCGGCGCTGGCGGTGCACTGGGGCCAGAAGGCGATGGGCTCGCAGATGCACGACGCGACGACCGCCGAGAAGGCGATTCCGCTGCTGAAGGAGTCGGCGGCCGAGATCAAGGCCGTCTATGGACGGCTGGACCCGGAATGGCAGGAGTTCTACCGGCTGGACCGCGGCGAGCACAGCCTGCCGATCGACGGCGGGCCTGACGTGCTGCGGGCAATCTATGCGTCCGGGGACATTGTGGCGAAGGGCCATCGCTCGGCCGTGGTGGGCGACAGCTATGTCGCCGTCGCCGACTGGGCGCCGGATGGCGCGGTACGGATTTCGACGATCCACGAATTCGGGACGGCGACGCTGGATGCCGCCTCGCCGCACTATGGCGACCAGGCGCAGATGTTCGCGAGGGGCGAGTTCAAGGAGCCGGCGATGAGCCTCGAAGCCGTGACGGCGGAGGCGACGCGCGACTATCGGCCCGGGCGCGCCGCCGGTGAAACGGCGCCCGGCGCGCCGTGACGGCGTTCGACGCCTCCGGCATCCGTGCGCTGGCGTTCGACGTGTTCGGCACGACGGTCGACTGGTGTTCGGGAATCGCCCGGGAGGCGGAGGCTCTGCTGGCGCCGCGCGGATACGCGCTGGACTGGACGGCGTTCGCCAATCGCTGGAGGCGCGAATACCAGCCGGCCATGGACGCGGTGCGGACAGGCGCGCGAGACTATGTGACGATGGACCGGCTGCATCTGGAAATGCTGGATGCGGCGCTCGACGAGTTCGGCGTCGGCGGGCTTTCGGCGGACGAGAAGTGCGATTTTGCCTTCGCATGGCGAAAGCTGGATCCCTGGCCGGATACAATCGCCGGAATGCTTCGGCTGAAGTCGCGGTTCACGCTCGCGGCGCTGTCAAACGCCAACATCGCGCTGGCGGTGGCGATGGCGAGGCGCGCGGGCTTGCCCTGGGATGTCGTGCTGGGCGCGGAACTTGTCGGGACCTACAAGCCGATGCCGGCGATCTATGACAGCGCCCCGGCGTTTCTCGGCGTCGAGCCGGGCGAAGTGATGATGGTCGCCTGCCACGTCTGGGATTTGCGCGCCGCCGCTGGACGGGGTCTTCGCACCGCCTATGTGTGGCGGCCGGACGAATACGGGCCGGGGTCAGGCGGGCCGCCGCCGGAGCCCGGAGAATTCAACGTGGTAGCGACGGATTTCCTGGAGCTGGCGGAGCGGCTGGGGGCATAGGTCCATCCTCGCGGGGAATGCGGTAGAGGGGCTCAAGGCGATTATGCCAATGGCCATTGATCCTGACCCGAAATGTCATCCCGGCCGAGCGCAGCGAGAGCCGGGACCCATTGATCGCAGAGTCCCGATGCTGAGGCATGGGTCCCGGCTCTGCGGCGCTGCGCGCCTGCGGCCGGGATGACAAACTTTGGGATGACGGGCCGGAGCCAGCGAGAACAAGCAAGCAGCCGCACGCTCAAAACCAGGGGCGATCGCTCCAGGCATTCGCCGCCCGGGGGAAAAGTCTCGCCAATGGAAGGTTTTCAGCTGACATGGCCGCAGAAGTATCGAACAAAGTCACATTCATTCGAGACGCGTAACCGGCCGCGATATTTTCTGCACCATGCAACCCAGGGCGAGCGTGCGCGTTGATGAGCAGTTCGCCCCCACCCTTTTTCCAAGGAGACTTCCGCATGCCCGACATGACCCCGGCGCCCGGCGCAGGCCTGACGGCCGGCAAATCCGACTATGACGCCCTCAAGAACGACATCAAGGCGCTGCGGGCCGATCTGTCGGCTCTCGTCCAGGATACGGGCAAGGTCGCGGGAGAAGAGGCGAAACGCCAGGCCGAGAAAGCCCGCATGCTGGCCGACAGCGCCGGCAAGCAGATGACCGAGTATCGTGACGTCGTCGAGGACAAGGTCCGCGATCATCCTTTCGCGGCGATCGGCATCGCGCTGGCTGCGGGCTTCATCGTGGCCTCGCTCGGCCGCCGCTCGTAGCATCAGGGCGGTCGGGGCGTGGCGGTCGGCGATGTCGGACATTTCGTAGACAAGGCGAAAGTGGTCGCGGTCGCGAGCCTGTTCGCGATCGTGCTCGGCTTCGCGGGCGCCTTCGCGCTGGCCGCGGCCATGGCGACGCTGCTCTCGCAATGGCTCGTCTGGCCGGCCGCCCTCGCCATCACGGCAGTCGCCTGCATGGCGCTTGCGGCGATTGCGTTGTGGATCGGCGTCAAGCCGTCGGCCCATGCGAAACTGGCGGCGAGCAACAAGGCGATCGAGGGCGAGGACCAGGCGGTCGAATCGGCGATGAGCCAGCTCACCGACTTGCCGATGGAGATGGCCAAGAAGATCATCACCGAGCGTCCCATCGCCGCGCTGGCGGTGTTCTCCGGCTTCGGCGTGCTGATCGCGCGGCGGCCGGAACTGGCCGTCCGCCTGGTCGAGCGGCTGATCACGCGCTTCACCTGATCGCGAGAGCGACCTTCGCCCGATCGAATTGACCTGCGCGGCCAAGCTCTTCATCCTCCGGCGATGACAGGGCCTGCAAGAAACAGAAATCCGGGGCTGTCGCCCATCGAGGCGATCGACAAGGTGACCGCGCTCTACGAGGCGTCGGTGGCGCGGCTGCGCGACGCCATCGAGGCGTATGTCACGCGCGGCGAGACGCCGGACCCCGATGCCCGCGCCCGCGGCGATTTCGCCTATCCGGAGCTGCGCCTGATCTATGACCCGGACGGGCCGGCGCCGCCGCTTTCGCGCTCCTTCGCCAAGCTGTCCGATCCCGGCGTCTATGTGACGACGATCACCCAACCGGTCTTCTTCCGGGACTATCTTCTGGGCCAGCTCAACCAGATCGCCAGCGACTACCCCGTGACGCTCGACGTCGGCGTTTCGCGCTCGGAGATTCCCTATCCCTACGTGATGGAGCACGCCCGCAACGTCGACGCCGAGGCGCTGCCGCCGGCGGAGTTCGCACGCTGGTTCCCGATCCCGCAACTGGCTTTCATCGGCGACGAGATCGTCGATGGCGACATGTTCGACGATGATGACGGCGTCAAGCCGCTGGCGCTGTTCGACGGGCCGCGCGTCGATTTCTCGCTGCAGCGCCTCAAGCACTATACCGGCACGCCCTTCGAGGATTTCCAGCGCTACATCCTGTTCACCAACTATCACCGCTATGTCGATCATTTCGTCGAATGGGGGGTCGAGCGCCTCAAGCAGCCGGGGCGGTACACGCACCTGTCGGCGCCGGGCGGAAGGGTGGTCGACGGCGGCACGCCCAACGGCGTGCAGCTGGTCACCGACGGCCCGTGGCGGCGTCACCAGATGCCGGCCTATCATCTCATGGCCGACGATCATTCGGGGATCTCTCTGGTCAATATCGGCGTCGGCCCCTCCAATGCCAAGACGATCACCGACCATCTCGCCGTGCTGCGGCCGGAGTGCTGGATCATGGTCGGCCATTGCGGAGGCCTGCGCCATTCGCAGCGCATCGGCGATTATGTCCTCGGCCACGCCTATCTGCGCGACGACCACGTGCTGGACGCCGTGCTGCCGCCGGACATTCCGGTGCCGCCGATCGCCGAAGTCCAGGTGGCGCTGCAGGAAGCGGCGGCGAAAATCACCGGCGACAGGGGCGAGGCCCTGAAGGGCAGGCTGCGGACCGGCACGGTGATCACCACCGACGACCGCAACTGGGAGCTTCGGTTCACCGAATCGTCCAAGCGCTTCAACCAGTCGCGCGCCATCGCCATCGACATGGAAAGCGCGACGATCGCCGCCAATGGCTATCGCATGCGCGTGCCGTATGGCGTGCTGCTGTGCGTCTCCGACAAGCCCCTGCACGGCGAGATCAAGCTGGCCGGCGCCGCCAACCGGTTCTACGAGCGCGCCATCGGCGAGCACATGCGCATCGGCATCGAGACGATGGAAAGCCTCGCCAAGAGCGGTGGCGCCGCGCTGCATTCACGCAAGCTGCGCGCGTTCGACGAGCCGCCTTTCCGGTAGAGCCATATCTGGCAGGTAGAGCCATATCCGGCGCCATCGACAGCCCGGTTGAACGCCCGCATGATCGCCTCGGCGCCATTCCGGGGCGCGGGGAGGCGACATGACCGACACGCGCGCGCAACCCGCCGCGAAAAACCCGGGCCGCCTCAAGCCCGGCAGGGTGGGCGGGACATGGGCGCCGGCGGGCTTTTCGTGGTCGCTCTTCGAGTTCGCCCGCAATCCCTATTACATGCTGGTCGTCATTTACGTGTTCGCGCCGTACTTCTCGAAGGAGGTGGCCGGCGGAGGCGTCGAGGGATCGGCGACGGTCGCCGACGTCATCACCTGGTCGGGCGTCATCTGCGCCTGCACGGCGCCATTCCTCGGCGTGCTGATGGACCGGGGCGGACGGCGCAAGCCCCTGCTGGGGTTTTTCCTTGCGGTCATTTCGATCTGCGCCATCGCGCTCTGGTGGTCGACGCCGACCGGAGGGCTGGGCGTCGGCTGGACGGTGGCGCTGCTGGTCCTCGCCTTCTGCTCGTACACCTACTCGGAAGTCATGCACAACGCGATGCTGCCGGCGGCCGGACGGCCCGAAGCGCTGCCGCACATTTCAGGCGCCGGTCTGGCTCTTGGAAATCTCGGAGCGGTTATCGGTCTCCTGGTGGTCGCCGCCGCGACGCTGCAGCCGCAATTGTTCGGGTTCGACGTCGCGGCCCACGATCCCGAGCGGTTCACGGGACCCTATGCCGGCGTGTGGATGGCGGTCTTCGTCATTCCCTTTTTCCTGTTCATGCCGGACGGCGCCGTGGCCGGCGGCACGTGGCGCGCGGCGGCCGGCGATCTGCTGGGACTGAGGCAGAACAAGGGGTTCAATCCGGCCGAGCGGGTGAGGCGGCTGCGGACCTATGTCCGCGACCTGTTCAGCAAGTCGCCCGACACGATGCGATTCCTGATCGGCAGGATGATCTACGCCGACGGGCTGGCGGCCGTGCTGACGCTCGGCGGGGTCTACACCGCGACCTTCCTTGGCTGGTCGGGTCTGGAGACGGCGCTCTACGGGGTCTATGGCTCGGTCTTTGCGGCCTTTGGAGGGCTGATGGGCGGCGCGCTCGACCAGAGATTCGGCGCCAAGCGGGCGATCCTGATCGAGTTGTCCATCACCATGGCGGTGATCGTCATCCAGCTTTCGATCACGCCGGACGCGCTGTTCTTCGGGCTCATCCCGGCAGGCCACACCGTGCTGCCGGGGCCGGTCTTCAATTCGCTGGCGGATGTGACCTATCTGGGATTCATCGCGCTGATCGCGATGTCTCTGACGGCGTGCATCTCGTCGAGCCGCTACATGCTGGTTGCGGTCGCGCCGAAGGGAAGAGTGGGGGAGTTTTTCGGTTTCTACGCGATGGCGGCGACGCTGACCGTGTGGATGGGTCCCGCGCTCTATGCCTTCTTCGCCCGGGCGTTCGACGACCAGCGCATCGGCATGGCCTCGTTGCTGATCCTGTTCGTTGTCGGGCTGGGCGTCCTGATGACGGTCAAGCATGACGGCCGGGCGCGGGCGGAAGCGCCGGCAGGGTAGAAAAGTTCAGCCGGCGTCCCACACGACCTTGTCGCCCTGGCGGGGGCGAAGATAGAAAATCTCGTTGAGCTCGGTCGCGCTCTGCAGAAAGAAGCCGAGCGCCGAATCGTACTGATATGTCACTTCCGCCATGATGACGCTGCCGTCCTCCGGCAGCACGCCGGCGTCGAGAACCACAACGTCGCCGACGGCGCGGGCGGCGATGTTCCGGCCCTCGCTCCACTCGACCTCGGCGACGCCGCTGTCGTCGATCACGCTGCTGATGCGCAGCTCCACACCGCTGGCGTCAAACGGTGCGAAGAGCACGCTGGCCGCCTCGAACACGTCGTCGATCTCGGCCTGTGTGATGCTGTCGGTCCGGGCCACAAGATCGGCCAGCGAACTCGCCGTCTGCGTCACCTTGCGGTCGGCGCCGATCAGCAGGGTGACCTCGATGGCTCCGAAGTAAAGCAGCGCCATGAAGGGAAGGATGAGAGCGAACTCTACGGCGGCGAGACCGCGCTGGTCGCCCGTCAGTCGCGCGAGATGGCGGGCTGTCCGGCGGATCATCAGAATGGCTCGTTGCGGAAGGTTGCGGTCGACACCAGCAGCCTGCGTCCGCCGCTGAGGTTGGAGAGGGGCGCCGAGATGACCGGCGTGAGCAGCGCCCACTCGTAGAAAACCCGCACGATGACGATCTCGTCGGCGGCGCCTGGCTCGAAGGTGAACGCGCCGGTGGTCACCTCGCCGTCGGCGTCGATCGGATCGGGGAGGTCGGCCGCGGTGAAGCTGTCGAAGCGGCGGATATCGACGGTCAGCTTGTCGTCGCAGTCGAGCAGGTTGGAGAGCTCGCCGCAGACGGACGCCTTGAAATCAGCGAGATCGCCGGCGGCCGCTTGCAGCTCTCCGGTGCGGACGCGGCGCGCTGCCTCCATCACCCCGTAATCGAGCGTGGTCGACAGGAGAAAGACCATGACGATCTCGATCATGCCGAAGGTGAGCGCGAAGAAGGGAAGGGCGATCATCGCGAACTCGACGGCCGCGACGCCGCTTTCGCCGCCCGGGCCCGACGCCGCACGCCCGCCCAACGCCGCCCGGGGAGGACGGATCACCATGTCTACTGCGCCGCCGAGCCGACGGCCGCAGCCGACTTGGCGGTGATCGTCGTCATCGTTTCGGAGAAATGTCCAGGAACGTCGCCGACGGCCGGCGTCGCCCGGCACTTGTCGACGCAGGAATAGGAGTAGGTGCCGCCGGCGCGGACGACGGTGAGCTCGCTGGCGGTGTTGCTCGCGACCGCAAGCTCGCTGGCAAAGATGGTGTTGCCGCCGCCGTCCAGAACGAGAAGGTTGGTGGCGCCGAACGCCTTGCCGGTGATGAGCAGCGTGCTGGAATCATGCACGGTGACGTCCGCGATCGCGGCGTTGCCGACGACGACGCTGTTGGCGGGCCGGGTCAGCTTCATGGAGACGGTCTGGTCAATGCCGAGACGAAAAGGCTCGGCGAGCGCAGCCGGCGTGAGAGCGGCGCAAAAAGCGATGGCCGCGCCAAGGGTCTTGAAGGACATGGACGTCTCCCACGGTCGTCGTTGAGACAAGGATAGGGAGCAAGACTGAACGAATAGCTAAGGGGGCGGGGCAGGGGGCGGGCACGCGCGTGTCACCAGACAGAGAGCGCGGGCCGAGGCTCGAAATCCTGTTCCGGAAGTCTTCATTACAGTAAACAACAAGATAAACCTATGGTTAATCTAGTATGAATGCCGATATGTCCAACTTTCTGCATCGTTACACCCTGCGTTCATCCTTCTCGTGTAGTAATGATCATACCTACTGCGGGTGATGGTACTTCGTAGTGGTAAGCAGCCATGTAGAAGCGGAGAAGAAATAATGAAAAACGTCCTGCGTTTCCTCAAAGACAAATCCGGCGCCACCGCGATCGAGTACGGCCTGATCGCCGCCCTCATCGCCGTCGCCGTCATCGGCGGCGTGACCTCGCTCGGCACCAACGCCAACGAGACCTTCACGACTGTCGCCGCGAAAATGTAAGCTGGTCTATCCAGTTGTACTTATGAATAGAGGAAGCCGCGGGGATTTTCCCCGCGGTTTTTTTTCTTGTCGATTACATGAAACTCAAGACTTGATTCAGCGGTCTCATGTAGCGTGAAAGAAACCGGACCTGGACTGAACATGATCACCACGCTTGTCTGCCTCGCGTTTCCGGCTCTCCTCATCTACGCGGCGTGGCATGACCTGACGACGATGACCATTCCCAACTGGGTGTCGATCCTGCTCGTGGCGGCGTTTGTTCCGGCCGCAGCCGCCAGCGGGCTCTCGATGCCGGAGGTCGGGCTGCATCTGGCGGCCGGCGCCGTGGCGCTGCTGATCTGCGCCGCGCTCTTCTATCTCAACGTCTTCGGCGGCGGCGACGCCAAGGTGATCGCTGCGGCCTCGCTCTGGATGGGGGCCGCGGGATCCGGCCATTTCGTGATGGGGACGGCGGTTGCGGGCGGGTTGCTCGCGCTTCTCCTCATCGTCGTGCGCCGCATGAAGCTGTCGAGTTCGAAAGCCTGGGCGACGCGTCTCCTGTCTCCCACGGAGGGCGCGCCCTATGCGGTGGCGATCGCCGCCGGAGCGCTGTTCGCCGCGCCGTACTCGCCGCTGCTGGCGGCGGGACTCGCGGGTTCGGCCGCGTAGAGTGGAATGCATGTTTCGCCGTCCGCGAATTAACTAACCCTTAGAAGCCTCGTGAAAGTCTGCCGCTTCAGTTGGGCCTGTGTCAGGCCCTCGGTTGATGCTGGAGGGCTTCCATGTCGCCCGTACGATTGATCATTCTCGTCGTGGCGGCAGGAGCGGCGATCGGGGCCGTGTTTCTCGTGCGCAGCGCCCAGGCGCCCTCTCCCGCCGACGCTGCGGTCTCGACCCAGCCAGCCGCGCAGGAAGTGAGGGCGGCCAAGGAAGTGCTGGTGGCCAAGCGCGAACTGCCTGTCGGCCAGTTTGTCGTGCTCGACGACCTGCAATGGCAGGGTTGGCCGGAGAATGCGCCGACGCCGTCCTTCATCGTCCGTAAAGACGATCCGGAGGCGCTGGAGAAAATGGTCGGCGCGGTCTCGCGCACGGCGCTGGTGGTCGGCGAGCCGATCACCGCCGCCAAGCTGGTCCATCCCGGCGACCAGGGGTTCATGGCCGCCGTGCTGACGCCGGGAATGCGGGCTGTCTCGATCGAGATCTCGACCGAAACCGCAGCCGGCGGCTTCATTCTGCCCAATGACAAGGTCGATGTCTTTCTCACCCGCGAGTTCAAGGCGGAAGAGGGATCGCAGGCCGAGAAGAACATCAAGGGCGAACAGATTCTCGACAATGTTCGCGTCCTCGCGATCGACACCACCTACCAGGCGGCGACGCCGGAAGGAGCGGGGCAGGCGATCGCCGGCACGCGCGCCACACTCGAACTGTCGAGCGAAGACGCCGGACTGATCGTGACGGCGGAAAAGGCCGGCAATCTTTCGCTTATCCTGAGGTCCATCGCCGATCTGCAGTCTCGGTCGGGCGGGACCCAGCGAGGCCGGGCTCTGCGCAACAATGGCGGCGACGGGCAGGCCGAGACCGTCCGCGTCTATCGATATGGAACGCAGAGCGCCACCGCGGTTCCGGCAGGTTGAGGTATCCCATGTCGCGCAGAAAACCCATTCCGGCGGCCGGCCTCGCGGCCATGCTGCTGTCGGCGACCGCCCTCGCCCAGACCGTGCTCGTCGGGCCGGCCCATGCACAGACGCCCCAAAGCGGCGGGCTGAGCGGGCCGCCGGGTCCCGTCGCCGGGGAGCCGCCGCCGCAGCGGATGAATCTCAGCGACAGGAACCAGCCCGATCCGACGCAATCGCTGACCCTCACGGTCAACAAGTCCTACATGATCGAGTTCGACACCGACATTGACGACATCATCGTGGCCAATCCCGGCATCGCCAACGTGACGGCGCGCGACCGGCGCCGCGTGGCGGTGATGGGCGTAGCGCCAGGCGAGAGCAACATCGTCTTTCTCGACCGGAGCGGACGCAAGCTGCTGGTGCTTGAAGTGTCCATCACCGACGGCGTCGCCGGCATGGACCAGCTGCGCGGGCTCATCAACAAGTACGTTCCCGGCAACAAGGTCCAGGTCGAGGCGGTGAACGGCCGGGTGATTCTCGCGGGCGCCGTCCCCAACATCAGCGCCAGCGACCGCGTCATGACGCTGGCGAGGCAGTACGCCAAGGACGATGCCGGCGTGCTCAACATGATGACCATCGAGGGCAAAGACCAGGTCACGCTGAAGGTGCGCATCGTCGAGATGCAGCGTTCGGTGATCAAGCAGCTCGGCATCAACCTGTCGGGCAATATCAGCTTCGGCGAACTGATGCCGCGCCAGCTCGAAACGGCGCTCAATCCGCTGAACGGTCTGCAGACGCTCACGGGCCGGATCCTCAACTCGGCGTGGGAGCAGACCAACTCGATCAGCTCGTCGAACACGTTTGGCGTGGCGGGATCGGCGCTGGGTGGTCTTGCGGCCAATCTGGGGTATCAGAACATCGTCGACGGCTCGCAGCAGAGCGGCGTTGGCGCCAGCATCAGCGCGCTCGAGCGGGTCGGTGTCCTGCGAACGCTGGCCGAGCCAAATCTCACGGCGATCTCCGGCGAAAGCGCGAAATTCCTAGCGGGCGGGGAGTTCCCGGTCCCGGTCGCCCAGGACGAAGGCGCGATCGGCATCGAGTTCAAACCCTTCGGGGTCGGGCTCGGTTTCACACCCGTGGTGATGTCCGAAGGACGGATTTCGCTGCAGGTCTCGACCGAGGTGTCGGAGCTGACGCAGCAGGGCTCGTTCCAGTCGCGTTCGGTGGCGGGCATTGATCCGACGACCGGGCAGACGCTGGCCGGTGTGACGATCTCCGTGCCGGCGCTCAAGGTGCGGCGGGCGGAAACGACGGTCGAGATGCCCTCCGGCGGCAGCCTTGTGATCGCCGGCCTCATCCAGGAGCAGACCAAGCAGAGTCTCGACGGCATCCCCGGCGCCAAGGACATTCCGGTGCTCGGCGCGCTGTTCCGCTCGCGCGACTACCAGAATGACGAGACCGAGCTGATCGTGATCGTGACGCCCTATCTGGTCGAGCCGACCGATCCGCAGAATTTCCGCGATCCGGACCGGGGTTTCGTCACCGTGCGGGACGCGCGGACCATTTTCTTCGGCAAACTCAACGAAGTCTACGCCGTGCCGGGGTCGAGCGTCGGCAAGACCACCGCGCCCAAGGGCGCGAGCGGTTTCATTTTCGACTGAGGGAAGCTCTGCATGTCACGTCCCATCCAGATACTGGTCGCCAGCGTTTCTCTCGCCTCCCTCGCCGCCGGCTGCGCCCAGTCCGCGCGGCAGATCGAGGTGGCGAACAGGATGCACACGCAGATCATGGCGGCAGAGGTCACGGCCGAGCTGAAGATCGACACAGTCGTCGATGGCGAGCGGCTCGGCGCCGACGAGCGCGACGCCGTGCGGTATTTCGCGGGCGCCTACCGGGACGAGGGCCATGGCTCGGTCATCATCTCGCGCCCGAGCAATGGCCCCGACGACGTCTCCGCGATCCGGGCGTCGGCCGACGCCCAGGCGATCCTGCTGGCCGAGGGCGTCGATGCGTCGCGGATCATGGAAGGACCCTATGACGCCTCGGGCGCAAGGCTCGCGCCTCTCGTCATCAGCTATCAGACCTGGGAGGCCGTCGTGCCCGGATGCCCGGACGTCTCGCATTACGACATGGCGTGGACCGGGGCGAACAGCGCCCTCCCGTCGTTCGGCTGCGCTGTCTCCTACAATCTGGCCGCGCAGATCGCCGATCCCTCCGACCTTGTAGGCGCGCAGAAACTCGATCCGGCCGACACGGCGCGGCGGGCCATCGTGCTGTCCAAATACCGCAATGGCGAGCCGACCACGGCCACCCGTTCTGCCGAATCCAGCGGCGCGATCAGCAAGGCTGTGAACTAGACCTGCAAGGGGTGCAAACGAATGAGCGGCGCTAAGGACAGGTTCAAGGATCGCGGCGAACTCGACCAGTTCTCCCACGATCTCGATCTCGACATGGACGCGCCCATCGGGGCCGCGTTCGCGGCGGCGCTGCGCGATCCCAGCGGCGACATCGACAGCGCCGAGGACGAGGTTGACGCCCTCTCCGACGAGGGCTTCGACGATGACGGTTTCCTGACGTCCACCTCCTCCCTGCTCGCGGCCAAGATGGCGTTCGAGGCTGCTCCAGCGGCGCATTCGCCGCACCCGGCCGACGCCCGGGAGCCGGCTGCGGACGACCTGCCTCCGCCCCCTGAAGCGTCGCCCGACACGGTTCCGGATTCCTCCTCCGGGCTCGGCTCGACCTTCGATTACGCCTTCGCCCCGTCTGATTCCGGCGGCGACAGGATGATCCCGCGCATCGCCTTTCACGCTTTCTGCGTGCGCACCCAGATGCTCGGCCTGATGCGCACGATCCAGAAAGACCGGCGCATGAGCAACGTCTCGATGGAGGTCTTCGAAGGCGGCATCCAGACCGCCATCGACTACTATGTCAATGAAACGGCGCCCAACCTCATCGTGGTCGAGGCCACGGGCGAACCGCGCCAACTGCTCTCGGAACTGGATGCGCTGGCGGAGCATTGCGACGAGAACATCCGTGTGGTCGTCGTGGGACACACCAACGACATCCGGCTCTACCGCGAACTGATGCGACGCGGCGTCAGCGAGTATCTCGTGGCGCCGGTCGATCCGGTCCAGATGATCCGGTCGATCGCCGGCCTGTTTGCCGATCCCGAAACGCCGTTCGTCGGCAAGACGCTAGCGGTCACCGGCGTCAAGGGCGGTGTGGGGGCTTCGTCGATCGCTCACAATCTTGCGTGGGCGCTGTCGGAGCGTGTCAAGGTCAATGCCACCCTGGTCGATCTCGACCTCAATTTCGGCACCACGGGCCTCGACTTCAACGAGGATGCCGGCGCGACGATTGCGGACGCGCTGATGTCCGCCGACCGGTTCGACGAGGCCATCATGGGCCGGCTGATTTCCAAGGCGACGGAAAGGCTTTCGCTGTTCACAGCGCCGGCGACGCTGGACCGGACCTACAATCTCGACCCGGACACCTATGGCCGCGTGCTCGAACAGGTGCGCGCCTCGGTTCCGTTCGTCGTGCTCGACCTGCCGCACATCTGGGCCGACTGGTTCAAATCGACCATCATCAGCGCGGACGAGATCGTGGTCGTGGCGGGGCCGGACCTCGCCTCGCTGCGCAATGGCAAGAACCTGATCGACTTCCTCAAGGCCGCACGGCCCAATGACGCCCCGCCCAAGCTCGTGCTCAACATGGTCGGCCTGCCGAAGCGCCCGGAGATTCCCGCCAAGGACTTCGGCTCCGCGATCGGCGTCGAGCCGACGCTGGTGTTGCCGTTCGACGCGCACCTCTTCGGCACGGCGGCCAACAACGGCCAGATGATCTTCGATGTCGCCCCCGATTCCAAGTGCGCACAGGGCCTCGACCAGCTCGCGACCCTTTTGTCCGGCCGCGAAATCCAGGCGGCGAAGCCATCGCTGCTCAAGAAGCTGATGGGCCGTTAAATGAGCGGTATGTTCGGCAAGCGCGCCATGCCTGGCGGGGGGCTGCCCCCGCCGACGCCGATTGCGGCCGCGACGCCGCGCCCGGCGGTCAGCTCCGAAACGCCCTCGGCCAGCAGCGTGGACGACCGTGCGCCGCCGCCTCCGCGCAACGCCGCGCCGCGCCCCGTCGCCAGGTCCGCGCCCAAGGCCCTGGCGCCCGCGCCGGCGAAGGAAAAGATCGCGCAGGTCGATAACCGGTCCGAGGATTATTATCGGACCAAGACCGAGGTCTTCAATGCGCTGATCGACACCATCGACCTCTCGCAGCTGGCGCAGCTCGACCAGGAGAGCGCGCGGGAGGAAATCCGCGACATCGTCATCGAGATCGTCTCGATCAAGAACGTCGTCATGTCCGTGCTCGAGCAGGAAACGCTGCTGGAGGACATCTGCAACGACGTTCTGGGATATGGCCCGCTCGAACCCTTGCTGGCGCGCGACGACATCGCCGACATCATGGTCAACGGCGCGGGCACGACCTACATCGAGGTGGCCGGCAAGATCCAGCGCACGAACATCCGGTTTCGCGACAACGCGCAGCTGATGAACATCTGCCAGCGGATCGTCAGCCAGGTCGGCCGCCGTGTGGATGAAAGCTCGCCGATCTGCGACGCGCGTCTGGCCGACGGCTCGCGGGTCAACGTGATCGCGCCGCCCCTGGCGATCGACGGCCCGACGCTCACGATCCGGAAATTCAGGAAGGACAAGCTGAGGATCGACGACCTGGTGAAGTTCGGCTCGATCACCGAGCCCGGCGCGGAAATCCTCCGCATCATCGGCGCCTGTCGTTGCAACGTGCTGATCTCCGGGGCACGGGGTCGGGCAAGACGACCCTGCTCAACACGCTGACGGCGTTCATCGCCCCGGGCGAGCGCGTCATCACCTGCGAAGACGCCGCCGAGCTGCAGCTGCAGCAGCCGCATGTCGTGCGTCTCGAGACGCGCCCGCCCAATCTGGAGGGCTCGGGGAAGGTGACGATGACAGACCTCGTCAAGAACTGCCTCAGGATGCGCCCCGACCGCATCATCGTTGGCGAGGTGAGGGGCCCGGAGGCCTTCGATCTCCTTCAGGCGATGAATACGGGCCATGACGGCTCGATGGGGACGCTGCACGCCAACTCGCCGCGCGAAGCCCTGTCGCGCATCGAATCCATGATCACCATGGGCGGGTTCACCCTGCCGCAGCGGACGATCCGGGAGATGATCGTCGGGTCGATTGACGTCGTCATCCAGGCCTCCCGCATGCGTGACGGTTCGCGCAAGATCGTGTCGATCACCGAGGTCATGGGTCTCGAGGGCGACGTGATCGTGACGCAGGACATCATGCGCTACGAGATCAACGGCGAGGACAAGGATGGCAGGCTGATCGGCACCCATAGCGGGACCGGCATCGGCCGCCCCCGGTTCTGGGAGCGCGCGAAGTATTTCAACATGGACGCCGACCTTGGCCGCGCGCTCGACGCGCTGGAGGAGGGCGGCCGGTGAACCAGGATTTCGCGACCTATGGCGCCGCCGGCCTGGCGTTCCTGGTCATCGTGGCGCTCGGCTTTGCTTTCTCGGGGACCGAGACCGGAAAGCAGTCCAAGCGCGTCAAGGCGATCGGCGACGGGGGCAGGGGCCGGGTGAGCGACGCCGGCCTCGCTCGCCGCAAGGACATGGCGGACAAGGTCAAGGGGCTGCGCGATCGGGAGGACGCAGTCCGCAAGAAGCGCGCCGTCGGCAAGTCGATCGAAGACCGGATCAAGCAGGCCGGGCTCACCATCACCGTGCCGACTTTCTGGATCGGTTCGGCCGTCATCGGCCTGGTTGCCGGCGGCGGGATGTTCGTCGCGAAGTTTGAATACTATGTCGCGCTGGGCGTCGGCTTCGCCGCCGCATTCGGCCTGCCGCGCTGGCTGCTCGGGGTGGCGATCGGCATGCGCCAGAAGAAGTTCATCTCGCAATTCGCCGACGCCATCGACATCATCGTGCGCGGCGTCAAGTCCGGTCTGCCGCTGGGCGAGTGCCTGAGGGTCATCGCGCGCGAGAGTCCCCAGCCGATTGCGGGAGAGTTCACGCTGGTCGTCGACGCCATCGCCATGGGCGTCCAGATGGACCAGGCGCTCAACCGCATGTATCTGCGCACCCCGGTGCAGGAAGTGAACTTCTTCAACATCGTTCTCGGCATTCAGCAGAAGGCCGGCGGCAACCTCTCGGAAGCGCTGGGCAACCTGTCCACCGTGCTGCGGTCCCGCAAGATGCTGCGCGAGAAGATCAAGGCGCTGTCCTCTGAGGCGAAGGCGTCCGCGATGATCATCGGTTCGCTTCCGGTGATCGTCATGCTGCTCGTCTACATGACGACGCCCGCCTACATCATGGAGCTTTTCACCAATCCGCTCGGCCACCTGATCCTGCTGACGGCTGCGGGTCTGATGGCGGTTGGCATCTACATCATGCGCTCCATGATCAACTTCAAAATCTGACGGAGACGAGGCGTGAACAACTTCGATTCTCTCGTGGCGCAGATTGTCGATCCGGCTTTCCTGGCTGCGGTGTTCGCCGCCGTCGCGACGTTCGCGACGGTGCTGACGATCGCGGCGCCGGCTTTCGGGAACAGCAAGCTGGAAGCCCGGCTGAAAGGCGTCTCCAACCGGCGCGAGGAGCTTCGCCGCAAGAGCCGCGCGGCGCTGGCGACCGAGAAGAAGACGATCCGCAAGCGCGACACGTCGATGGTCAAGAAGTTCGTCGATCTGCTGGACCTGCAGAAGATGCTGGCTGACCCGAACGTCGCCAAGAAGCTGGTTCAGGCCGGGCTGCGGGGACCCAAGCCGGTCTCCATGTTCTACTTCTTCCGCTTCTCGACGCCGCTGGTTCTGGGCATCGGAGCGTTCGCCTATCTGTGGTTCGTCAACGACCACAACCTCGAAATCCAGAAGAAGATCGGCGCGGTGGTGTTCGCATTCGCGGCTGGTTTCTACGGGCCCAATCTATACCTCGAAAACCTCATCACCAAGCGCAAGGGCTCCATCATGCGGGCCTTTCCGGACAGTCTCGACATGATGCTGATCTGCGTCGAGAGCGGCATGTCGATCGAGATGGCGTTCGCGCGCGTGGGCGAGGAAATCGGCACGGCGTCGGCTGAACTCGCCGAGGAGCTGGCCCTCACCACGGCCGAGCTGTCCTATCTCGCGGACCGGCGGATGGCCTATTACAACCTGGCGGAACGCACCAACCATCCCGGCGTCAAGGGCGTCGCAACGGCGCTGGTGCAGGCCGAGAAGTACGGGACGCCGATGGGCAATGCGCTGCGGACCATGGCCAAGGAAAACCGCGAAATGCGCATCACCGAGGCCGAGAAGAAGGCCGCATCGCTGCCGGCCAAGCTCACCGTGCCGATGATCGTGTTCTTCCTGCCGGTGCTGTTCCTGGTCATCCTCGGACCCGCCTTCATCAAGATCAAGGCGATGGAGAGCTAAAGGGCTATTGAAAATAGCTCAGTCCGGGGGGCGCCTGCCTGATCCGATCTTGACCCCCCTCGCCGCTACGCGCCTTTCCTGTTTTCTGGCCCCCTTTCGGGAGGACACGGCGCCTCGCCCTACGCCTCTTCAGGCAGGGCTACCGCATATGGCGATGGAGTCATTCTCGGGCTTGACCCGAGACTCTTTCCCGGTCGCGAAAAATCCAATTGTGGCAAGCAAAGGAAGATTCCCGGGCCGCGCTTCGCTTGCCCGAGAATGACTCCACTGAATGCTTTGCGCCCATAGGCGACAGCACTGAGGGGGAGGAGGGCCGGGTCGCTGGTATGAGACCTCAGTTCCGCGAGCCGCGGAGGTTCTCCCAGTTGCGCGAAGCGGAGAGCAGGCCACGGAAATAGGCCGAGTTGCTGTCGATCAGCTCCTTCGGCGTCTCGTGTCCGGCGGCCGTCTCGGCTTCGGCGAACTTGCCCTGGACGCCAAGGACAAGAACGAGGTTCTGGCGGACACGGGCGTCGGCCTCGGGAGATTCGATCGCCTGGCGCAATGTCTCCTCGGCAAGGAGGGGCTGGCTGGAGAGCGCGTAGGACAGACCGAGATTGGACAGGATCTTGGGGTTTGCGGGCGACAGGATCAGAGCCCTGCGGTAGTAGTCCTGCGCATCCACGTGGCGGTCGAGCTGATCCATGGTGACGCCGATCGTCGACATCATGCGCCAGTCACCGAGCCCGGCGCGTTCGGCAAGAGCAAGGGCGCCGGCGGCGATGTCCGGCCGGCCCTGGTCGAGCGAGGCCTGCGCCAGGACGAGCGTGAATTCGACGTCGCCGGGCTTCATGGCGAGCGACTGGGAGGCGATCTCGCTGGCGCGCTGGGAGCTGCCGATGGCGCGAAGGACGCGGGCAAGCTTGAGCGCCGCTTCGTTGTCGTTGGGGTTCTTCTCGTATTCCTTGCCCCAGAACGCGGCCTGGGCCAGCAGCTCCTGACGGTCGGCGGCGTCGCGTTCCTCGCGGGTGGCCGGCAGGAGCGGCGCCTGCGCTGCGGCGACCATGGCGAGTTCGCCGGAATTGGGCTTGGCGGCGACGCAGCCGGAAACGACGAAGGCGGGCAAAGCGAGCGCCGCAAACAATGCATGGCTGGTCTTTACGACGGGCATGGAGGCGCTCCAAGGTTACCGGAAGGTTGACGCCAGCCGTCTCAAGAATTCGTTAAAGCCTTCGCGACAGGACCCTCCCATGCATTCCGCGCTTCTCATCCGGTCCGACAAGGCAACGCCGATCATGCTGGTCGGCTCAGCGGATTTTCCCGACTGGCTCCAAGAACAGGCGCCACGTGTACGCGCGCTGGCGGAGGCGGTCGCCTTCCGCGGCGAGGCGGGACGGGTGGTGCTGGTTCCGGACGAGGCAGGCGGGATCGGACAGGTGTTGCTGGGCGTCGGCGAGGCGCGTGACGGCTTCGCGCTGGCGCACCTGCCGGGATCGCTGCCTCCAGGCGACTATGGGCTGGTCGAGACGCCGGCTTCGCTGGACGGAGGCACGCTGGCGCTCGGCTGGGCCGATGGGGCGTACCGGTTCACACGCTACAAGAAAAGCGAGGAAAAGCTGCGGCGGCTGGTGCTGCCGGCCGATATCGACGCGGAGGATGTCAGCCGGCAGGCCGAGGCGATCGATCTGCTGCGCGATCTCGTCAACACGCCCGCGTGCGACATGGGACCGGTGGAAATCGCCGGGGCGGCCCAGACCATTGCCGAGGCGTTCGGCGCCCGGATCGAGATCGTGACGGGCGCGGCGCTGGAGAGCGGTTATCCGATGGTCCATGCGGTGGGAATGGCGGCGGTTCAGGCGCCGCGCTTCATCGAGATCAGCTGGAGGAAGCCGGGCGGCCGGGCGGACGCGCCGAAGGTCGCCATCGTCGGCAAGGGCGTCGCATTCGACACCGGCGGCCTCAACATCAAGACCTCAGGCATGGCGATGATGAAGAAGGACATGGGCGGAGCGGCCCATGCGCTGGCGCTGGCGCGCCTTGTGATGGGGGCGGGGCTGGACGTGGCGCTGACTGTCGCCGTGCCGGCGGTCGAGAACGCCATTGGCTCGAAGGCTTTCAGGCCAAGCGACATACTCGCCTCGCGCAAGGGCCTTACCGTCGAGATCGACAATACCGACGCCGAGGGACGCCTGATCCTGGCGGACGCCCTGACGCGGGTGAGCGAACTGGAGCCGGAACTGGTGATTGATTTCGCGACGCTGACCGGCGCCGCGCGGGTGGCGCTCGGCACGGACATCGCGCCGTTCTACACCGATGATGACACCCTTGCGGCGCAGATAGAGGCGGCCGCCCGGGCGGTAGAGGACCCGTGCTGGCGCATGCCGTTATGGGCGGGCTATGACGGGATGCTGTCATCTCCGGTCGCCGACCTCAAGAACGCGACCGACACATCCAATGGCGGATCGATCACGGCGGCGCTGTTCCTGAAGCGGTTCGTGACGGCGCCAAGCTGGGTGCATTTTGACATCTGGGCGTGGCGGCTCGCCCGCCATGGACGTCCGGCCGGGGCGGCGGCCTGCGGTCTCAGGGCCGTCTGGACGATGCTGAAGGCGCGCTATGGCGCCGCGCCGGGGCAAGCTGGAACGCGCTCCGATGTGGGTGGAGACGGCAAGACCAGGCTTTGATCATGGCGACCGGGCCGACAGGGCGACTTGCGCCCCACGGGCAATCAGGCGAATCTCTTGCGAGTCGGGTCGATCTGGCGACGGGAAACTCTCCCAGGATCATTCCAGCGATCCGGCTTTGGCGCCTGTCTGGAACCCGGAATGGATCGTGCGGCGGCCCTTGGCTTGTGGGGAGATGTGCTGACCGCAGGCGTGCGGGCGGACGGTCCTGATCTCAGCGCGCGGCAGACCGCCATTCTCCTGCGCATCTACCGGGACGCGGGTCCGCATACGGTCACGGCGATCGCCGAGGCCCTCAATCTCGGCAAGCCGGCTGTGAGTCGGGCGGTCGATACGCTGCAGGGTCTTGGCCTGTTGCAGCGGCACAGGGATGAAGGCGATCTGCGCAGCATGCCGGTGACGCTGACGGCGCAGGGATGGACGCACATCGCGGAGCTGGGGGATCTCATCCTTGCCTGCCAAGCCCCGCCTTCGGCTGCCGGCGCCAACCAGGATGCGGCCTGAACAATGACTGAGCCTGATCCTCGACTGACGGCGGCGCGCGGCGACATCGCCGCATTGCACCTGAGCGGGCAGGTCGTCTCCAGGCGATATGTCGAGGGCTCGCGTTTTCAGGTGGCGGCGGCACACTCGGCGTTGCGAAGAACGGCGGACGCCGCCTCCGAGCAGGTCAACCAGGCGCTCTTCGGCGAGACCTTCATGGCCTATGACCAGTCCCACGGCTGGGCCTGGGGCCAGATGGAAAACGACGGCTATGTCGGCTGGATGGCGCTTGCGAGTCTCACGCCGGAAGTGGTCGCGGCGACGCATCGGGTGAGGGCGCTGCGCACCTTCGTGTTCGAACGGCCCGACCTCAAATCCGTGCCGATGATGGCTCTGTCGATGAACGCAAAACTGACGCCCGGCGACAGCGTGCAGGGTTTCCGGAAGCTGGCGCGGTCCGGCTGGGTGTTCGCGGGGCATGTCGGGTCGCTGGGCGAGGTCGAGCCCGATTTCGTCCGCGTGGCGGAGCGGTTCACGGGCTCGCCCTATCTGTGGGGCGGACGCGATTCGATTGGCCTCGACTGCTCCGGGCTGGTGCAGGCCGCGCTCGAAGCCGCCGGGGTTGAGGCGCTGCGCGATTCCGACATGCAGGAGCGGTCGCTTGGGGTCGAGATCGCGCCTGACCTCACGGACCTGAAACGCGGCGACCTGGTGTTCTGGCCAGGTCATGTCGCGATCATGCTGGACGCGACGCGCGTGATTCACGCGAACGCCTGGCACATGGCGGTGGAGGTCGAAGACCTCGCAGGCGCTGTCGCACGCATCAGGCTCGCAGGCGGCGAGGTGAGGTGCGTGAGGCGGCTGGGTTAACGGGCTGTCGGGAGCCGCCAGTCTGAATTCAGCGATCCGGCGTGGGCGCGGCGCCAGGC
>Ga0163154_10001116_pt1 | contig 41832 bp, 35 predicted proteins | sample OliLakLV19MP9P1_FD_148649 | JGI IMG/M metagenome (GOLD analysis project Ga0163154, IMG submission 148649) | Freshwater microbial mat bacterial communities from Lake Vanda, McMurdo Dry Valleys, Antarctica - Oligotrophic Lake LV.19.MP9.P1 | ecosystem: Environmental > Aquatic > Freshwater > Lake >... | reverse complement strand
TACACCAATGCATATCACTCTGCATCTCTTTGAAAGAGCTAGTGATAACACAATTAAAATTGCACCAGTATACATATGGTGCCAACTATCTACTTTCTGAGAAGTTAAAAATATACTATTCCAAGTTGCATATAAAAATATCCTGGTTGCAGCGATGGTGATGAGTACTATTTTGATCACACTTCATTATAACTACTTTGTTGATTATGCCGGAGGCCATACTGGTCTGGAACCGTTCAGTCCCATACGTACTATTTTCCAGTGCATTATAGGCTCTAAAACAACATTTCGAATAATTCGAGCGCAGATTAGCAAGCCACATCGGGCTTTTTTGAGCAGGTGAGCGGGTCGCGCTGAACCATGATGAAATAGTGACCCCACCCGGATTCGAACCGGGGTTACCAGGATGAAAACCTGACGTCCTAGGCCTCTAGACGATGGGGCCGATAAGGTAACTAGGTATTTTTCAGAATTGTGATTGTTTCTGCAATTACAGAAGGAATCTCTCAAGATTCTGAAAAATGCCTAGCCTTCCTCTTCAAATTCCAAGAAAACCACTATCTTTAAACTTGAAGCTCTGTATTTTACCATTTCTTTGTGGGATTCGTCTCGTCGAGTTACGCGCCTCGTTTTATAGGTTGAATATCCAGCCGATGAATAGCGTGCATCCGCTTTAATAGCTCTTGGTTATTCCGTCGGGTTTGGATGGCCTCGAGTTTTCGCTTGAGGTAGTGGAGCTGAGACTCAATCGGGCTGCGTTGTGCTTTGAGCTGGCCGACAGTGTCTCGTTTGCTAAAAAACTGACTGACTTTGAGCATGATATCCCGCTCAGCTTGGGTGATGTGCTGGCGAATCGTCCGATCAATTCTCTCGAGTGGTTTGAGCTGCTCGTGAATTTCTTGGCGCAGCTGCTCAAGATCCTCTTCTTCTAAGAACTCGATGGTCTCAATATTTTCACTACCTAGGCTAATTTGCAAAATTTCTAGCTCTTGATAGTGCTCTGCTAAGGCTAGTTGCATCTGCTCGATGGCGCGTTTTTGGTCTTCGATGAGGAGCTGGTCTTCAAGCGTCTCAAGATGTGCCGCAGCTTGCTTGAGTTCTTCTAGAATACCTTGTGCGATGTCTTTAGCCTCCGTGAGCTCCTCAAAAGAGGGTGCTAGGTGAGTCATAACCTTATGAGTGGCGTGATCGTGAATTTGGTCTACGGAGCGTAAAACGTGATTGCGCATCGCTGACCACTCAAAGCTCCAGCCCCGATTTTCTGCTAGAGGCTTGATTCGCTCGAGGAGCTCAAGGAGACCACGTTGTTTATCGATGTACTGTGGCAAATGATGAATATCAGAAAATGGCAGGCCATCTAGATTTGAGGTGATTTTACGAGACAGTAATGAGCGTTCAGGCACAAAATCAGTCTCGAAGACATCTTCTACAATCGAAAGCTCTTCATCGAGCTGCAGATGAAGTGCTCTGCCGTCTGGTTGCTGCCAAAGTGTATCTAACCAGTCTTGTGCCAGATTGAATCGGCCAGAGTACATCGCGTCCAAAATATGCTGGCTCTGCTCCTCCAATGAGGGTAACTGCTGTTCAGCTCGAAATGAGAATCCCTGAATATCCAGGTCGATACTTCGAAGTAAGTCTTGGTAGTAGTTTCGTTCTATGTGATGAGCGTTTTCACGACGGCCTTCCATTTCTTGGATAAGTCGTGCTTTTAGGTTCTGAAGCTCTGAAAGAGCGAGTTTAGCTTGAGCTGGAGTGGCTGGATTTTCTAGCTGATCGCGAAGTGTTTGATAGTCATGGGTAAAAAGAAACGTCAAAACAGCACGACGAGGTTCGCGATGGACTTGAGTATCAGCTGGCAGTGCTCTTCGATCGAGCTCATTCATTCTATTCACTTTAGCATTACCAAGTCACGTTCCGATAGTGCTTGATTTGGCCTGGCCAAACAGCCAGAACGTCGATACGGTAAGGGGTTGGCCTTCGCCAGATCAGGGAGATGTAACTGCGACAGGCACGGCGCAGGGCTCGGAGTTTTCGGTAATCAACTGACAAGGACGGGTCACCACTAAAAATTTGATGCCGAGTTTTGACCTCGACAAACACCAGCTCCTGCAGGACAGGATCGAAGACAATAATATCTATTTCATCTCGGCCAACGCGAACGTTCCGAGCGATTACTTGAAAACCTTGAGATTTGAGAAAAAAGGTAGCGCGCTGCTCCCCGACTATTCCAAGCTGTTTAGGCTTTGAACTGTTCGTCGACGGATTTTTCCTTGACTTTGGAAGCGGCTTTACCGATACGGTCACGTAGGTAGTTTAGTTTACTGCGGCGTACATCTCCCTTGCGTTTCACTTCGATCTTTTCGATTGAAGGAGACATGACTGGGAAGATCTTTTCAACGCCGATACCACCAACACTGATCTTGCGAACAACGAAGGTTTTACCGGACTCTTTGCCACGAATGGCAATAACGACGCCCTCAAAAATTTGAGTACGAGTCTTTTTTTCTTCAACAATGCGTTGGTGAACACGGATGGTGTCGCCGACCGCAATGTTTTGGTCGTTGTATGCAAGGTAAAGTGACATAAGTTCTCTTGATGTAAATGACTAGTAACGCAAGGATGAGATTATACTCATCCGGACCGCAATTTGCAACTTGAGCTCAGTTCTTGTCTTTTTTGGCCGCTGCTTCGATAAACTCGACGAAGACTGGATGCGGGTGTAAAGGCTGGGATTTGTACTCTGGATGTGCCTGGGTAGCAATGAAGAACGGGTGCTGATCTTGAGGTAACTCGATCATTTCCACGAAAAAGTCATCTGGCGACGTTCCGCTGATCACGAAGCCCTTGTCTTCCATTTGCTTACGGTAGGCGTTATTGAACTCAAATCGGTGTCGATGGCGTTCAGAGATAATCGAGTGAGCTTCGTCTTTGAAGGCATGATGCTTCTTGTAGATGCTGTGTGCCAATGTTCCCTTCTTTAAGACGCAGTCGTAAGCGCCAAGACGCATACTCGCTCCTTCACCCTTGATCTTTTGGTACTTAGGATCGAACGGAATTGAGTGAATAAGTGGGTGTTTTGCCTCTGGAACTACCTCTTCAGTGTGGCAGTCATCTAAGCCAAGGACATTACGGGCAAACTCGATTGCGGCCAGCTGCATTCCATAACAGAGCCCCAAGTACGGTACTTTTTGGGTTCGGGCGTACTCTATGGCCTTAATTTTGCCTTCTACTCCTCTTGATCCCCAACCGATGGGCACGACGACCGCATCTGCGGCATAGAGCTTTTTAATCGCTTCAGGGTCATTCCTTTCTAAGGCTTCAGCGTTGATAAAGTCGATCTCGGTCTTTTTCTTGGTATGCCATGAGGCGTGCTTAATTGCCTCGAGCAAGGACGCATAGGAATCTTGGAGCTCAAACTCGCCGGTGGCGATGTACTTGGCGATGATCCCTACATGGAGTGTCTGGGTAGATGGGTCATTGATACGATCCACAAGCTTTTTCCATGGGGCTATCTCAATTCGGTTGACGGGCAAGCTGAGCTTCTCAAGAACACGTACGTCGAAGCCTTGCTCGTGGAAGACCAGTGGCAGCTGGTAGATCGATGGCAGATCCGGGTTAGAGATGACATCGTCTTTTTCGAGATTACAGTAAAAAGCGACTTTTTCTTTACGTTTGTCGTCGATTGGTGAGGCGGCACGTCCTACCACGAAGTCTGGCTGGATTCCCATCGAGTTGAGTACCTTGACCGAAAGCTGCGTTGGTTTGGACTTTAGCTCATGAATATGCTCGGGATTTGGAAAGTAGGTGACGTGGGCATGGATAACGTCATGAGGCTGGCGCAGCTTCATGATTCGGTACGCCTCATAGTAGACCGCATTTTGATACTCACCGGCAGTCCCACCTAGCTCAACTAAAATGATGTCAAAGCCTTTCGCTGCTTCTTTTATTCTGCGAATCACTTCTTCAGGAATGTATGGAATGGCATCGACGGTGGCCCCACTAAACGCTAAATTTTTAGTGTCCTCGATGACTTTTAAGTAAATTTGACCCATGGTGGTAAAGTTTTGTTGACCAACGTTCACGCCTAAGAACCGTTCGTAGGTGCCAAGGTCGAGATCAGCTTCTAGGCCGTCTTCACACAGGAAAACATCACCGTGTTCAATCGGATTAATGTTGCCAGAATCTAAGTTGAGATAATTTTCACACTTAATGTTTGTGACGCTATATCCGCGAGAACGGAGTAAAAGACCGAGTGAGGCTGCGGTGACACCTTTGCCCAGACCAGACAGAACTCCGCCGGAAACAAAGATAAATTTAGGAGATTTTTTGGGGGTACCATGAGTAGCTTGCATCATGGAACATCATTGTATGGAGAAGCGAAGAAAAGTCAAAGACAGAATGGGAGGATTAGGACTGCAAGAGAAGATCCACTTCTTTTTTGAGTTCATCGTTCCACATTACGCCATACGGTAAAAGCATTCTCTTTTGCTCTCCCCCATTTGGAATGATTACCACCACCCTATCTCCACCGGGTTTGCTCTTTAAAAGTGCTCCTACGGCTTGGAGGACTGACTGTTCGGTTTTTCGTGGAATAAATAACTCGTGATGTTTATCAGATCCTGAAAGTGCCACTAAGTTTTCTTCGGGAATAGTGACTTTTTCAGCCATGAGCTGTGCTGAATCATCTCTGTTGTCTACTTTTGCACGCATTAATACAACCATGTCAGCAGTCAGCTTTCCTGCTAAGTCTTCATATGTTTTAGGAAAAATCACAAAATCGATGCTGCCTGTTTGATCTTCGAGTGTCCCAAAAGCCATCTTGGCACCAGTTTTTTTGGTGACGGTTTCTCTAAACTTTGTCAGTACTCCACCAAAGGTAAATGTTTGGTCTTGGTGAATACTTAAATCTATTTCGTTAATTTCTTTATTGGCTCGTTTAATCACATACTCCATAGCCTGAGCTAATGGGTGATCTGTTAAGTACAAACCTAAGAGTTCTTTTTCAAATGATAAAAGCTCTGCTTGTGGATATTCTGGTAAACGTGGAAATGTGTCTTGAATATCTTGAATGGCATCGTCCATTCCGCTGAACAAGCCATCTTGGCCGTCCACATCAGAACTAAATTGATTGACTTTGGCTCGAATATCTTCGAGCTGTTCCAACATACTTGAACGAGAGGCAAATTGATCAAATGCGCCAACTTTAATTAAAGACTCTAAGACTTTTTTATTCACTTTCCGATTATCTGTGGACATTAAGAAATGGCTGAAAGACTGAAACTTGCCTACTTTTTCACGGGTTGCCATAAGGTTTTCGATTGCTGCAGCGCCAACATTTTTCATGGCATTAAAACCAAAACGAATAGCCAGTCCACCTTTAGAATTTTTATCTGGTTCTAAGTTGAAGTCAGTAAACGAAAGATTTATGTCAGGGGGCAAAATTCTAATCCCCATCTTTTTGGTTGCATCAATCGCCACCGCAACTTTTTCATCACGATTGGCAGAGTGTGATCCTGACTCCACGCTCATTAAGGCGGTCATGTACTCTGCAGGATAATGTGCTTTGAGATAGGCAGTCTCGTATGCAATCATCGCGTAACTTGCAGCATGGGCTTTGTTGAAACCGTAGTTCGCAAAAGCTTCAATGAATCCCCACACTTTGTCAGCAACTTCACGGGTATATCCTTTTGCTAAGGATTGATCAGTGAAGCGTTTTTTATTTTCATCTAAGAGATACTTTTTCTTTTTTCCAATCGCTCTCCGCAAAATATCTGCTTCACTTAAGGTGTAGCCAGCCATCACGTTTGCGATTTGCAGAATCTGCTCTTGGTAGACCATGACACCATACGTCTCCGCCAACACCACTTTCAAAGATTCATGGGGATAAATGACTTTATCAGGATTGTGTTTACCTTCAATAAACGTTGGAATAAGGTCCATCGGACCTGGCCGGTACAACGCAACCATAGCAGTGATATCTGAAAATTGATTAGGTTGAAGTGTTTTTGCTACCCGACGCATGCCACCAGACTCAAGCTGAAATATCCCTGTCGTTTCTCCACTAGAAAGCAGATCGTAGGTGGCTTTGTCGTCGATAGGCAGATTTGAAACATCTATCTCTACACCTTTATTATCTTTAATCAGTCGGACTGCTGTTTGAATAATCGATAAGTTCCGAAGTCCTAAAAAGTCGAACTTTAACAGTCCGATAGCGTCATCAGAAACATTACAGTCTAGCGAGTACATGTCGTACTGCGTGACGATTTTCCCATTCTCGTCTTTCTGAAAAGGGGTGTACTCATAAAGTGGTTTATTCGCAATCACTACTGCTGCTGCATGGACTGAGGTTTGACGAATTACGCCCTCAACTTTTTTGGCAAGGTCAATCAGTTCTTTAAACTTTGGTTGTTTGTAATACTCTTGGAGTTCAGGAACTTGATCGATGGCGTCAGAAAGACTTGTTTTATGTCCAGGTATATTTGGGATGAGTTTTGCTATTTTGTCTGGATCTTCGTACGGTAAACCCAAGACACGTCCAATGTCACGAATAGCCACACGTGCTTCCATTCTCCCAAAAGTAATTACTTGTGCCACGTGATCTTCACCATATTTTTGAGCGACATACTGCACCACTTCATTACGCCGGTCATCTGCAAAGTCCATATCAATATCTGGTGGAGTGGGACGCTGCGGATTCAAGAAACGCTCAAACGGCAGTCCGTGCTGCAAGGGATTCATGGTGGTAATACCCAGCACAAAAGCCACTAAAGAGCCTGCCGCTGATCCACGACCTGGACCAACGCCAATCCCTTGCGCTTTCGCCCAGTTGACGAAATCTTGGGTAATAAGAAAGTAGGTTGGATAGCCTTTTTGAACGATGATGTCTATCTCGTACTGCAAACGATCGGTCATTTCTTTGGTGGGTTCCGGCCATTTTTTATACAGTCCTTCATAGGCAATTTTCTCGAAGTAACTGGCGTCAGTCTCCCCTGCTGGGACAGGATAGATAGGAAAGTTGAGCTGGCCAGTGGGGATTTCCACGTTGCACTGCTCAGCAATTTTGGCGGTATTTTCGATTGCTTCAGGATAGTCGTGAAAGAGCTCTTCCATTTCTTGTTGCGTCCGCATATAAAAATCTGGAGAGTCCATCATCGTCATGCGTTTGGTATCACTAATTAACTTTCGTGTTTGGACACAAAGCAGAGCATCTTGAGCCGTCGCGTCATCAGGATTAATATAGTGATTGTCATTCGTTGCCACTAAAGGAATGTCGAGCATTCTGGCAATCTCAATCTGTTTTTTCGTTAATTCTGTGAGCTCTTTAATTCGAGGATGCTTTTGAATTTCAATGTAGAAACGACCCGGAAATTTTTCTTTATATAACTTGAATTTTTCAATAGCTTCTTCTTCTTTTCCGTCCTGAAGCAAGCGGTTAAAAATACTGGACATACATCCGCTGGTACAGATAATGCCTTCGTTATGTTTAAAGAGTACTTCCTCGTCCATGCGAGGTTTGTAGGAAAAGCCCTCGAGATTTGAGATAGAAACAAGACGCATAAGGTTAACGTAACCGGTCATGTTTTGTGCAAGCAGTAACAAGTGAAACTGATCACTTCCCATTTTGCTTTGTTTATCTAAACGAGAATTTTTGGCCATGTAGGCTTCAACACCAATGATGGCTTTAATGTCATTTTTACGACAAGTGTTGTAAAAAGTGACTGCGCCGTACATGCCGCCGTGGTCGGTGATGGCCAAAGAAGTGAAGCCAAGCTCTTTGGCACGTTTGACGAGCGGAGCGACTTTTGCAAGCCCATCGAGCATTGAATACTCGGTGTGCTGGTGAAGATGAACGAACTGGGAAGCCATAGATATTCACCCATAGTAACACATTTTTCTAGTGCGTCTAAAAGTAGTGATATGATCGGCGTATATGGCAGAAAAAACATTCAGAACACAAGCGTTAGGTTTAGATCACACCACCGCACGATGTGCGATTATTGTTCAAGAAAAACATCCACGGACAAGTATTCCACATACAGCAGTTGGGTTAGTGAATCGTCCGTACTGGTCCAAGCAAGGTGCTAACGAGTGGTCGCTGGCTGGCGGAAAAGTGAACGACGCAGATGTTGAAGGTGCTGAAATTTCAGGAACATAACGAGAAGTATCATTGGGAGAGTCAGAAAAAATCACTCGTCAAACAGCACAACGAGAACTCAAGGAAGAGCTGAATGTGGATGTTTCACTTGAAGAGTTACAGTACGTTGGTTTATTTTATAACGGCCAATGGGTGACCGCTTTGTTTTATGTGCTCTTGGATAGCCGCCCAAGTATTACGATTGCTCACCAAGAAGATCCAATGGATGAAATTGACGGATTTATCTGGATGGGCATGAATAGAACTGCAGTTGGTGATGGATTCTTTGCGGACCACAAGCTGATGATCGATGAGGCAGTGAGCAAGGCACTTGCAGCCAAAAGTGGAAAGTGACCATCCACAAAAGCTAAGTGCGCCAACAGCTTAGGAATTGAGGACTTTTTCCAATGCTGCTTTTACCAACTGTACGTCAACTTTTTTACCCAGTTTGCGTTGTACTTGTCCCATGAAGAATCCGAGGACCTGGACTTTTCCTGCTTTGTACTGTGCCACTGCGTCCACGTTTTCCGTTACAACTTCTGCGACTATCTTTGAAAGTTCGCCTTCGTCCATGGACTCTGTTTTATTGAGCTCCGTAAATGCAGCAATCACTTTCTCAGCAGAATCACCCACAGAAGCAGCAACTTTTTTATTCACAATTGCGTTAGCGATGGCGTTTGGGTTGAGCTGTTGATCGGCAGCTTTTCGAAAGATTTGATCTGCCCACTCAGCAGAATCTTTGTCTTCACTCAACACTTCCGCGTACTTTGGATCGATTGAGTACTCACTTGCCCAGCGAGCTTTGAGCGCAGCGGGAAGCTCTGGCAGCTCTGCACACCAGGCGTTAATTTGCTCTTCGGTGAATCTAAGTGGTGGTAAGTCTGGATCTGGGAAGTAGCGATAGTCTTCGGCATCCTCTTTGACGCGCTGGCTGTAGGTTTCGCCTTTGTCATCATCCCAACCGCGAGTCTCTTGAACTGGAGTCTGTCCTTCTTCAAGGACAACCGCTTGTCTCTTCACTTCGAAGGCTACGGCTTTTTCAAGGAACCTGAAGGAGTTAATGTTCTTCAACTCTACTTTGTAGTTTGGGAGGTCTTTTTCGCCAATGGGACGAATCGAAACGTTTGCTTCCAACCGCATTCCACCCTGTTCCATGTCGCAGTCAGCAATATCTAAGAATCGTAAAATTTGACGAAGCGCTTTGCCATAGGCTTTGGCATGCTCTGGAGTAATTAAGTCAGGCTCGGTCACAATCTCGATGAGTGGAACACTACTACGGTTGAAATCAATTAAACTGACTTTTTCACCATTGATGGTTTTATGCTGCAGCTTGGCAGTATCTTCTTCCAGATGAATACGGCGAATTCTGACTGTGCCCATTTCAGTTTCGAGTTTGCCATCGTAACAAAAGGGCTGATCATATTGGCTGATCTGATAGCCTTTTGCCAAATCCGGGTAAAAGTAGTTCTTTCGATCAAAGTGAGAGAAGAGATTGATTTTACAGTTCAGTGCCAGCCCAAGTTTGATGGTCCACTCAATTGCTTTATTGTTGGCGACAGGTAAGCCACCCGGCATACCTAAACAGACAGGACAGGTATAGATATTTGGTTGTGGTGCATGGAAAGGATCGTTCTTGCAGCCGCAGAACATTTTGGTGTTGGTTTTGAGTTCGGCGTGGACTTCCATGCCACACACGAGTTCGTATGCTGTCATTGTTTCTCCGCGTTTCTCCAAGGATTCCACTGGGTGTGCTTTTCAAAAGCGTCTGCCACTTTGATCATGAGTGACTCGTGCCACATCGGCGCCATGATGTTCATCCCTAAGGAGAGATTCGTTTTTGGATCGTGGTAACACGGAACGTTGATTCCCGGGAGTCCGGTAATTGAGCTGGGCTCCACCAGCATGTCTTCAAGCTCACCAAACATAGCACTGCCCTCGCTGGCACCAATCTTTTTGGCAAAGCCTGGTGAAGTTAACGAAATCAGCACGTCATACTTTTTGAAGAGCTCAGTAAAATCTTGTAGAAATAAAGTTCTGACTTTTTGCGCCATCAGATAGTACTTGTCAGAATAGCCTTTGCTGAGTGTATATGTGCCAAGCATGATGCGGCGTTTGGCTTCATCGCCAAAGTGTGAGCGGTCATCACCGTATCGCACTCCGGTAAATCTACCTAAATTACTACTGACTTCAGCGCGTTGCACCACCGTGTAGACACCGATGGAGTGGTTTGGATCCATAGCTTGTGCATACTCTACATGAGCGCCAAGTTCTTCAAAGACTTTGAGTTGTGGCTCAAAGAGTGACTTCACATCTGCAAGTCCTGGGATGTCCATGTACACGACGCCAATCTTGAGTCCTTTAATTGGTTGTCCAAGTGCGGCGGTGTAGTCCTCTACTGGACTTGTGGAGCTGGTGCCATCGTAAGGATCGTGTCCGGCAATGTGATTAAAAAGAATGGCAGCATCTTCAACAGTTTTGGTAATAGGTCCTGGAGAGTCTGTGGAAGAAGCCATTGCAATCACGCCGTAACGACTGACACGGCCGTAGGTTGGTTTCAGGCCGACTGTGCCACACCAGGCAGATGGCTGACGAATTGAGCCGGCGGTTTCTGAACCAATAGCCGCGATTGCCATGTCTGCAGCAACTGCCGCTGCGCTGCCGCCAGATGAGCCACCTGGCAGATGATCTGGATTACGAGGATTCAAGGTGCGGCCGTACTGTGAGGTCTCGGTGGATGAGCCGTGTGCCCAAGCATCCATGTTTGTTTTTCCTTGGATGACACCGCCAGCTGCTTTTAATCGCTTGGTGACCGTTGAATCATATTGAGGAATAAAGGTATTGAGTACCGTAGATGAAGCTGTCGTCCGAATACCGCTAGTACAGAAGTTATCTTTAATGGCGAGTGGTACGCCCATCAACTTGCTCTCAGCCAAAGCAGAACTGTCCTTAGCCATGTGTTCATTCATGGTCAAAAAGACGTTGAGTTTTTCGTTTTGCACAGAACTCTTTTCTAAATCCGCCAAAAGTTCCTGTTGAGAAATTTCTTTGTTCTTCAATTTTGCCAAAACCTGCGCCAGGGTGAGAGTGTTTAACATAGGTAATTAATCTTGACTAATGACTTGTGGGACGACGAAAAATCCATCGTGCTGGGCGCGAGCGTTGGCGAGCGCCTGCTCTTGGGTGAACATTCGCTGTTCATCAATAATGTCCTCGCGAGTAACGTTTTCCAGGCCAGTTACCTGAAACGTTGGCTCCACCCCAGAAACATTCACACTCTGTAGCTTTTCAACCACAGCAAGTGTTTCTTCAAAGGCAGCTTCGAGTTTTAGCTCTTCATCCTTGGTAATCGGGATGTTGGCCAGCTGAGCAATATGGGAGACGGGAACCTGAGTTTTCACAAGATGTAGTTTAGCATCGAGAGAGATCTATGTCACTTTTTTGACTTTTATACCGTAACCAATGAGTGAGCGGTCGTCTCCAGAAGTAATCTTGCGAAGGGCACACTCCACTTTGTCACCCTCCTGGAATGTCTCATGTCCTGAACCCATGAACTCGTGTTGTTGAGTCCCAAAGTTGACCAAGACGTAACTGTACGGTTGAAAAGCAGCGTGTTCCGGAGATGAGACAGTTACTACAGTTGACACCACAACTGTGCCTCTTTTCCCCACCCAGACTTTCCATGTTTTGTTATCTCGCCAATACCTGGCTGGTTGCATACTTCCCTTTCTGTTCGACGGATCTTATTTTTGCAAGATATGCACAACTGCAGTTGCCCCACTCCCTCCGACATTATGGGCGAGCGCAGCTTTAGCGTCCCCGCGCTGAATATAAGAATTCAGAAAGGCTATTTGTTTGACGCCAGTTGCGCCGACGGGGTGGCCACATGCTTTTAATCCTCCTGATGGATTAATGACGATTTGTCCTCCCACTGTTGTCTTGTTTTCGATCGTCGCTCGCCCACCTTCTCCTTTAGGGAAGAAGCCCAGATCTTCAATTGCCAAAATCTCCGCAATCGTGAAACAGTCGTGAACCTCGGCTGCTTGAAGTTGTTGCCGTGTCAGTCCAGTTTGTGCCAATGCCTGCTGCATCGCTCCTTCAGTAGCCCGAAAAGTAGTTAAGGAAGATCGATCAGAAAGATTGATGCTGTCTTGAGCGTGCCCAAACCCGAGCAGTTTTGTACTCCCTTTAACGAAGCGAGTGCTGAGAACGACTGCGGCAGCTCCATCTGAAACCGGCGAACAGTCCAAGAGCCGAAGCGGGTCTGCAATCAATTGGCTTTGATTCACTTGTTCAATCGTAATCTCTTTGTGAAACTGGGCGTTCGCATTTTTCATGGCGTGTTTGTGGTTTTTGACAGCAACTGCAGATACCTGGTCACGTGTTGTCCCAAAGGTGTTCATGTGGCTTTTGGCGATCAATGCATAGAGCGCAGGGAAAGTACTGCCGATCTCAGTAGCGTTATCTGCTGCCCCTGAAAGAATATGCGTTGTTTCTTGAGCTGAAACATCTGTCATTTTTTCACCACCAACGACTACTACTGTTTTGTACCGTCCGGAGAGAAGCGCAAGTTCTGCGGCGATCATCGCCATACTTCCTGAGGCACAAGCCGCTTCAACTCGCATTGCTGGGGGATAGTGTGGAAACATCATGCTCACTAACGCATTGAGGTGATGTTGATTTTCGAAGTTTCCGGCCGCTTTGTTGGCGACAAAGATCGCTTCTACATCAGTTGGCGAAAGACTCGCATTTGTGATTGCTTCGAGCATTGCGTCAGACAGCAGCTCGCGCAAGTTTTTATTCCAGAGTTCTCCAAAGGGTGTTACGGCTGATCCTATTATACGAATTGTCATACTAGTGGCTCTTTGTACATTCGCGATACTGATGATACTCAATTGGCGTTAAGCGTTCGATTTTTTCGTCGACAAACTCTGTCCATTTTTTCCTCGACTTTGGCAGAAGTGCAGTTGTCTCAAGAAGAAATGCATCACTCCCAGCACCAGAACCATACGATGTCACCAAGATTCTTTTGCCAGCCTCTGCAACATCAAGGACATGAGCCAATCCAAGCAACGATGCCGCGGCGTATGTATTTCCGATGCGTTTGACGATCAAGCTCTGGCTCAGCTGCTGACTGGTAAAACCAAGCTGTTTGGCAACGGCCTCTGGAAACTTTGCGTTCGGAGTGTGAAAGACACAATAGTCTATGTCTGAGGGCTGTAAGGAGAGTTCTTCGAGAAGGTTACGAGTAGCCGTGGTCACATGATAAAAGTATGCGGGATCACCACTAAAGCGTCCTGCATGCTCCGGATAGTGCGCTTGTGGACGTCGCCAAAAATCAGGAGTGTCACTCATCACGGAACAGGTGGCCAGGAGTCGCACCAGGAGATGTTGTCTTCCAATCAGGAACGCAGCCGCACCAGCCCCAGCCGTAAATTCGAGCGCATCGCCGGGTCGTGACTGTGCAGTATCAGCGCCTATGGCCAAACATGTTTTTTGCATACGTGACGCAACGAAACTACTGCAAATTTGTAATGCCGCTGTTCCAGCTTTGCACGCAAACTGGAGGTCAGCACTGGACATTTCTTCAGGAAGATCGAGTGCTTCTTTTAAAACGGTTGAGGAAGGTTTGACGGCGTACGGATGACTTTCACTGCCAATGAACACCGCTCCAATGGCATCTTTTTTTTCAGGGGATCGAAGCAAAGCTTGAAATGCGGCATCTGTGGAAAGTGTAATTGTATCTTCATCAACTTCAGCAACAGTTTTTTGCAGCACACCCAGTGATTCTGGTGTTTTCCCGTTGACGTTGCCCCGAGCTCGTTCGATTTCACTTCCAAGAATACTGTGTGTAGGAAGTGCAGTTCCGTACGAGATGATGCCGATCGGTTGGGAAAACTTCATCCGTTCCTTGCGAGTTTCTGGTGTGCTGAAGACAAGGTGTTGTTTGAAAGCGCAGCTAATAAAGACAGTTCCCCGGCTAATGCAGTTCCGGCAATACAGCGTACAAGCTGTTCTATGGACAACGTCTCTCCCCCTGCCATCATGCTGCGTGCTTGCGCTTGTGCCGGTAGGTAAGTACCACCGCCCACTGTCCCCACTTGTAGATTGGGAAGCGTTAGCGCAACGTAGACTCCGTCATGTTCTTGCTCAATGGTTAAAAACGCTTTACTTCCTTCCACAATGTGCGCCGGGTCTTGTCCGGTTGCAATAAACATGGCGGCCAGGACATTGGCGACTTGCCCATTCTGTGAAAGCGATCCAGCAACGTTACTGCCAATAAGATTCTTGGCCACATGTGTGTTGAACAGCTGCTGACTTGTTGTTTTCAAGTCAGTAGAGATAACAGATTCAGGAAGAAAACATTCGGCCTGTGCCCAGTGGCCTCGACCTAAGAGTGTATTTATCGAGGAATCCTTTTTATCAGTGCAGACATTACTAGAAAGTGAAATAAGTGAGATGTGTGGATGGAGCTTGAGAAGGTGCTGGCAGATGGCTTCTGTGGCAATTGTTGCCATGTTCATGCCCATCGCTTGGTCTGTGTCAAAGCAAAAACGGAAAAACACCTGTCTCCCCCTGATCCACGATGTGTGGGAGAGAAATTTGAGATGCGCACTTGTTTTCTCGGCAACCGCGGCCAAAGTGCTGATGGAGTTGTCTACCCAGGTTGAAATGGCCAGCGCCTCAGCTCCAGAGTGGCAAGCAAACACCGGAGAACGTGTGATGCCATTGTATTGAGTGATGCAACTCACTCCGCCCGAATTTCTGAGGGCCTTACATCCGCGATTGATGCTGGCAACAAGCGCCGCTTCGGTTGTTGCCAGCGGGATATACATCGATTTTTGGTCAATCAGAAGTGGCCCGGCTACGCCAACAGGAATCTCGACTGCTCCGATGACATTTTCACAGCTTCGTGTGGAAACGAGTTCAAGGTCCAAACGTGCAGAGTACAAGTCGGCGTATTTTTCTTGACTGCTACCAGCAATCAACTTTTGACGTTCAGGGATCGTTGCACGATAGAGAGATGGAGAATGTTTCATTCACCATAATAGTCGGAAAAATGAAGGGAAATCACGCAACTAGATACTCTCTAGAGCTTTTATGCGATCTGTCACCGGAGGATGCGTGTTAAAGAGTCCAGCAAAGAAACTGACTCCGCCCTGAACATTTTTGAGTGGGTCAGAAATGTATAAGTGAGCGGTGGCTTTGTTGGCAGCTTCGAGTGGTTCTTTGTCTGCAGAAATCTTTTGCAGCGCGCGCACTAATCCTTGCGGATTTTTGGTGATCGCCACTCCGGATGCATCAGCAAGAAACTCACGGCGGCGTGAAATTGCCAGCTGAATCAATGTGGCAATGATTGGCGATAAAATCGCCAAAATAATTCCCACGACAAACAGAATCATTCCCATTTGGCCTTCGCCCTCACGTTCACGTCGACGACCACCAAATGCAGTCATCCGAATCATCCAGTCTGATAACAAGGCGATACTTCCCACCAAGACACTGACCACAGACATGAGGAGAATATCGTTGTTTTTGACGTGGGCAAGTTCGTGCGCTACGACGCCTTCAAGCTCGGCTCTGTCAAGCCTGGCCAAAAGTCCGGTTGTGGCACAGATGACGGCGTGCTCAGGGTCTCTACCAGTGGCGAAGGCATTCATCGCCGTATCGTCGATGACGTACAGTCTTGGTGTCTTCATCCGTTGGCTCATTGCTAGGTTTTCAGCCGTCGTATAAAAGTCAAAAAACTCTTCCCGTGTGGCTGGGCGTGCCCCTGAAATGGCTAAAACGATTTTGTCGGAAAACCAGAATGATCCAATCGAAGTGGCCGTGGTCAGCAGAATGGCAATGAAGGTGAACTCTGAGCCAAAATCAAAGGCGATGCTTATCACGTAGACCACAGCAATCACAAACGCGATAAATGCTGCCAGAATCAAGAAAGACTTGCGCTGATTTGAAGCGACTAAATCGTAGTGTGTCATGAGGTTCCGTTGAACTTAGAGCTGAACTTTGACGTCTTTGGTCTCGGCTTCGTTGACTGAGACATGGTCACCAGTCATTGGTGTCTCAAGTCCCTTTTCAGCGCTGAAACCAAACATTTTGGCAATGATGTTACTTGGGAAAGTCACAAGCTGTTGATTGTAGGACTGACTCAGATCAATTAATGAACGACGGGCGTACATCAGTTTGTCAGCCGTGTCACTTAGTTCACGCATGAAGTTGGTGACAGTGGTGTCGGCTTTGAGTTCTGGGTTTGACTCGACCATCACTTGAATTTGTGGGATGACACTTTGTAAGTTGGAGATGGCTTTTTCGATGTCTGCGCCCTTACCAGTCTCGGCAGCTTTTTGTGAAGACATCCGAGCAGCGGTCAACATCTCAAAGATGCCCTTCTCGTGTTTCATGTAGCCTTTAACGGCTGCTTCTAGGTTTGGAATTAATGAGGCCTGGCGTTTTAACTGATTTCCAATTTCTTGAATACTCGCCACGATCTGCGTCTTGAGGGTTTGAAGTCCGTTGTAGACTCCGATGACATAGAAGACGACGACGGCTAACAGAACGATGACAATAAGAAGTGGCATAAGAGTCCTTATACTAATTGTTCCATTGTACTATAACATCCAAGTGCTGCCAGCTTGGCAAATCGAGGGTTTACTCGTATAATCGCTTATCTAGATAGTGTGGTTTCCACATTATGGAGTGATGCGTGTGTTTTCTTGAATCTCAAGAGCTTTCAATGAGTTTTCAGTAACAGCGAATGCAATTCAAGAAAATACACGCCTGCAGAATGGCCTCTTGGTGTAGCGGTTAACATGCCTCCCTGTCACGGAGGAGATCACGGGTTCGATTCCCGTAGAGGTCGCCAAGTATTGATACCCCACACATCGCTGCGTGGGGTATTTTTTTAGGTGGTCGTGGTACGGATCACGACCTGGATCCCAAACCCGATGCCTGTAACTACCCCAGCGATGAAGCTAAGGATCATGACAATCAAGGCCAGGTACGTCAGTACTCTGAACAGCGCGAGTGCTAACAGAGACAGACGCACGTATGGTGGGAAAAATCGATGCTCCAAGCGAACTTCCAGCGAGTTCGAGATGTAAACTGCACCTCGAAGTACCAGATAGCTTAGTGCTCCGATCACTCCCTCCGCTAACAGAAGCGCAAACAAAAACTCATAAGAAATATTCAAGATACTACCTATAGGTCTAGCTGTTAGATCTCTGGGATTGTAACAGCCGTTCTTACCACTCTCACGCTTTCTTCTTACAGTAGTCCAGGTTGTGGATCAGAATTAACTCAGCTATTCTGAGTAAGATGCCTAAATTTCCTGCTCCTTCCAACAAATCCTTCTCTAAAGTGTCCAAAGCCAAAGCCTTGAACGTCATTCAGCTGATCTTCGCGGTGATCTTGATTATTGGCGCCTCGGTGGCTTCGTACTTAGCCTACACATACTATGTTGATAACCAGGCCAAAACTCAGCAACTAACTGTTGGTCAAGAGCAGCAGTTGGCGCTGAGCGACAAGCTGGCTGTTGTAGAGGAAAAGTTGACGATTACCGCTTCTGAACTTACGGCCGTGAAGGCAGAAGATCAGTTTAAGAAGAATCAAGAGTTAATGACCGAAATTAAGAACATTCAAACTACCTACAAAGACTCAGTCACCGCCTACAACGACCTACTCAAGCTCAAAGAAGACACCACCAAGACTCAGACGCTCGATGCTGATTTTGCTTCAATTTTGACATATCTGTCTCAACGCAACTATGCCTCTGCTTCAGCTCGTCTCACCAAATTGAAGTCAGGGATCTCCACCCAACGTGCCCAGCTTGATGCTGCTGCCGGCGGGGTTCCCACCAACGTCGCAGTCAATAACACTGCCCCTGCATCTGGATATAGCCGTCAAGCTGTTGAGAATGAGTTTGGTAAGTTCTTGGTTGATGTGGTTGCCGCTGACCTAGGAAGTACCAGAGTGGTTGTTCAAACTGCGTCTGATGGCGACTGCGGAGATAGCTGTCCGGTTGACTCACTTTCCAGTTTTGTCAGTAAAGCTGGCGGCTTTGCCGGCATTAACGGTCCCTACTTCTGCCCTGCAGAGTATCCAAGTTGTGCGGGCAAGACCAACTCTTTCGATACCTTGCTCATGAATCGCAACAAGGTCTACTTTAACTCTGCCAACAACGTCTATAGCAGTGTCCCTGCCTTTATTTTCCAAGGTGGTTCTGCTCGTTTAGTTGGCGCATCTTCTGAATGGGGTCGTGACACCGGTCCAGATTCTGTGATCGCCGCGCAGCCCATGCTTCTTTCTGGAGGTGAAGTTCGCTTCGGCGGTGACGGTGATCCGAAAAAAGGCAGCCGTGGTTCCCGAGCTTTCATCGGCACCAAAGGAAATACCGTCTACATCGGCATCGTTCGTAATTCCACAGTCGCTGAAGTGGCTCGTGTGCTTAAAACAATGGGCCTAGAAAACGCACTCAACCTGGATAGCGGTGGTTCGACCGCCATGATGGCAGGTGGCAAGTACGTGGCCGGTCCAGGCCGGAATACTCCATTTGGAATAGTCTTAGTTCGTAAGTAAGCAGTTCAGAATGAAAGCAGCTTCAGCACCTCACGAAGATCTGGTGTAGTGACTACCCAGCTAGTGCTATTCATCGCTACTGGACGCTGGACGTGTCCTGCAAAACAAATATACCGGTCCACCGTTGTCATGGTTTCTGCATCACTGACTCCGTCCCCAATCATTACCATTCGTTGTTGAGGATACCGTGTTTGAATTTCTTCGATTATTTTTGTCTTCCCTTGTGGCTGACACAACAGATTTTGACGATCAAAGTCAACATACTCGCCCGCTTCATTAAAATTAAGATCAATCGCATGCACGTGATCATCAGAAATGTTGAGTTTGTGCTGAATGTGTCCTAGCGCTTGGCGATATCCACCGGTCACAATATGAATGTGGCTGCCCTCTGCTCTGAGTTGTTCAAACAGTTCTACAGCACCAGCGGTCAGATTTTCCTCATAGAGCCCAGCCAAGGTTTCTATGTTCCGGCGACTGGGTTGAATGGCGTTGAGACGCTGAATAAGCGCCTCTGCAAATGGAATCTGACCGTTCATGGCTAAGGTGGTGAGTGCTTTGACTTCAGCCAGGCAGCCGTTCATCCGGGCCAGTTCATCAACGCCTTCAATACTACAAAGTGTGCTATCAAGATCAAAGATAATGTGTTGAAACATACGTACTTCCTTTTGGTATAAAAATGCAACAAAAAAACCTCCAAAGGAGGTGTTGCAAAAACGTCCTCCTGAAGTTCTACAGAGAACCTGCCTGAGAAGTTGAAAAAGCGATCTGGAAAGCGAAGTGCGTTTTAATCATTTGCTAAAGCCTCCAGCTGTTTTAGTGGCATCTTAATTTTTCGGGGCACAACTGCAATGTTGATCACGGCTACGATCAGCAAGATCAGACCTGCACCAGCTACCGCCTGAATGTTCCCGAACATCATTCCCGCCCAGCCAGCCAAGAGAGGTCCGACAATGTAGCCAATGCTGCCTGCCGCGTTTTGCAGTCCTACCATTTCGCTACCAAACTCACCCAGCCGTGTCACGTAATCTTGAGTAACAGCCAAGATAGCAGGGTACGCGATAGAGGTAAAGATTGATGAAAGCAGAATGAACGTAATCAGCAAGATTGGCGAAGCGATAAAGAACATCGATGTGAATAGCAAAAATCCACCGATGGTTCCTGAAACAAATGCCACACGCTTTTTGCCAATTTTGGCACTCAACTTCTGTACAAAGAATCCAGTAAAAATACTTGGCAAGACATAGGCAGGGATAAGCAACGTTCCCCATGCACTGGTTTGACGGAGCTCTTCGGAGGCCAAAATTCCGACTGAGAAGAATGTCGCTTCCAACACGTATAGCACCATCGTGTAGAGGAAGATTGGCCAAATCTTGATGATGAGGTGACGCCAGATGATCAGCTCTTTGAGGGCTGAAGTGCGTTTTACCACGACTTCTTGAATCACTACGCGCTCCTTGTGCGGGAACATCTTGCTGAACAGGACGATCCCAATCAGTCCCAAAACCAACAACACGAACGTGGCAATCAATGGCTCTTCTACTCCTCTGTCCAAAAGGACAGGCACAAATATTGGCGAGATGACCATCGTCAGTGAACGGAAGGTATTTAAGATCCCCCACGCCATGGCATGGCGATCCATCTTGATAAAGGCCTCGATAAAGTAGGCCTTCGAGAAAACCAGGAATTCGTAATAAATTCCCCAAATGACCATCGCAAAAATAAACTCAGGGAGTGCGTGAGGAAAGAATAAAAAGATGGCTGGGAATGTTAAAGCCAAGATGACGGTGTTCCATAAAAAGAATGAGTGACGTTTTGAACGGAACAAACTGGGAAAAATCGCGTCACATACTAGACCGGCTACCGAGGAGCTCGATAAAATAATACCCATATAAAAGGAGTTTTTGACGCCATTCTCAAGGAAAATAGGAGCCACGTACGCCATGATGCTGTCTGCCATCTCCACCAAAAAAATGATCACACAAAAAAACAAGAGCGCTCTCATGTACTTCGGAATGACCGGCATGGCTGTTCGATTAAAGAATGTCACAAGAGTTAAGTGTACAAGAAACTAGGTTGTGAACGCAAAATGAATACGCTATTGTACAAACATGTCAAAAGCGGTCAGTCAGTTTTACGATCAGTACCATCAAAAGAACGATCACTTTCATAAAGTGATCAACAAAAAGAACTTTACCTACTACTATCTGTTTGAGCTGATGGCACAAGCCGGGATTGAGGATGTTCAAGGGCTGAAGATTCTGGACGTTGGCTGCGGCGTTGGGACGATGTCTCTCTACTTTGCAGCGCACGGAGCGCAAGTGTCTGGAATAGATATTTCGCCTCGGGCTATCTCAATTGCCCAGGCAGCCGCAAAGGACCTGGGGCTGAAGAATGTTTCATCTGAAGTGGGCGAAGTGAAAAAAGGGACAGCAAAGTTCGATCTTATTTTATGCTCAGAAGTTGTCGAGCACGTTCCAGACCAGCTTGGGTTTTTGAAGATTTTGCGCTCTCACTTAAAAGATAATGGCAAGCTCATTCTCACTACTCCCTCTCAAGAAAATCTGTTGTACAAACTTGGCTACTATAAACGTTTTGATGCAGAGGTAGGGCATCTTCGACGCTATACGATGACCAGTTTGCCTGAGATACTGTCGGAAGCTGGTCTCAAACCCAGTATCTTACGTGGTGTTGAAGGTCCACTCCGAAATATTTTATTTACTTCAAAACTTGGTGTACTGATTCGGTTCATTAAAGGCCCGCTGATTCCACTTTTTCACTACCTAGATATGGCTACAGCAGCCGTGTTTGGACCTGCAGATCTGCAAGTAGTGGCCGAAAAAAAGTAGAAACGTGTAAAATAGGCTTAATCCGGCGGGATTAGTACACCGGTAGTATGCATCCTTCCCAAGGATGAGAAGCGGGTCCGATTCCCGTATCCCGCTCCCTTATGAAATTACTCTCACTCAACGTCGCACTCTTTGAAAAAAATAATGAAAAATTGGCTCGTTTCATTTTGACCCAAAAGCCTGACATCTTGTCTTTGCAAGAAGTGACTCGCCGCGTGGATCTCTCTGCCGGACGAGATTTCATTTCGATGAACTCGATAGATGTGGCCTCCTCACAACTGGTGCACTCCTTCTTTGCTCCGATTTGGATTCTGTCCAAGTTTGAAAAGCTAGACTTTCACGGAAAAGAAAAGTTCACTTTTGATATGAAGGGTAAGGTGGAGTTTGGGAACTACCTGCGCTCTCGCTACCCTATCGTCAAAGGACAGAATGTGTTTGTGCAGAACCATTTGAGCTTAGTTACTGATTGGAGCGCTTGGCCAGAAGAAGACTATCGCGCCGTACAAGTGAGTGACCTTGATATTGAAGGAAAAAAAGTACGTATTTTAAATTACCACGGTATCTGGTCTAAGGATAAACTGGGAAATGCTGCAACCAAAAAAGCCTGTGATCTGATTAAGCAGTACGTGATGGAAGTGGAGTATCCATCCATTATCACTGGAGATTTCAATCTCTTCCCAGACACAGAATCGATCAAAGTGTTTTCGCCGGAATTACTCAACTTGGTAGATACACATGAAATTAAGACCACTCGTCCCGCTTCGAATGAGCTCAGTGGTGAAGCTCGAAACGTGGTTGACTACATCTTCGTTACAAAAGGCGTCAAAGTGACAAAGTTTGAAGTACTAGACCTCGATGTGTCTGATCATCTGCCGCTGGTCTTAGAGTTTGATCTCTAATCCTTTGCGATCAGTCTACACCCCTTCAATAATTTTACGCTACAATGAGCTAGATGCCGCCCAAAATTTTTTCGTGGTTCTTTTTCTATCTTTTTCTTGCAGCGTTGATCGCTGTAGGAATCCTCTTGTTCTGGCCAGGCCGTGGAGTACTGCTGCCAGCCCTGACTCCAAAGCCAGAAACATTTACTGAGCTGTACTTTGATGATCATTTAACCTTACCTAAGACTGTAATCGAAGGCCAACCGCATCAGTTCTCATTCACAATTCACAATCTGGAAGGGAAGAATGTCAATTATCCAATTGAAGTCATGGCAATCAATGAGGCATCACCATCTAGTGTAGTACTGTCTAGCGAAGCTGTGGTTGTCGCTAATCAAGAAAGTAAAGCAGTGCCGATTACGTACGTACTTCCTACGGGTTTTGGTGAAAGGGTAAAAGTTCAAGTACTCCTGAAGAATCTCAACCAGTCCATTCATTTCTGGGTTACTCCACTATCAACACAGTCTGCAGCAACCACACCGCTTCCAATTCTCTTGGAGTAGAGTGTGTCTTAGTGATCCAACCACTTCAACTTAGCTTAAGGTAATTTTACTTCGCGGGTGATTCAGCCGGCCAATGATTTTGGCATCCGGATCGTATCCTTGTAACACCTTGGCAACTTCGCCGCGTCTTTGGGTGTGAATTGGTAAAATGGTTTTGGCGTGTGCAGCAGAAAGCTTACCCAGTACGCTTTCATCTGCTCCTGGTTCATCTACATCGATTATTGGTCCATGACCGGTGGCATGAAAGCCCTTCGCCAAATGTGTCCAGCCATGATGCTGAGCAAATGTTTTCCGATCTTGTTTTTCTTGTCGAGCCGCTTCGGTATACGGTCCATAGGTAGAATCAATCCAGGTCACACGTTGCCCAAGGTCTTCCAGTTTTTCTGGTTTTTCATTTTCACGAATTAATACATATCGCTCGGGGTGCTGTGCGAGATCTGTGACAGTTACTGCTCCGTATCGTTCCAGCATTTCTCGTTCCTCTGGTTTATAGACAGACTTTTGAGGCTTCCAGACGAAAATATTGGGGTCATCTGGATGCACATTTGGTAGCTGCTGTTGACCCTGTGTCACCATTTGCACAAGTTGGAGTCGCTTCAAAATCTTCGAAGACAAGACGATGCTTCGACCTCTGACTGTGGCAATTTCAATAATATGCTCAAGACGCTCAAATGCACTTTTGACCAGGTCGATAACTACCAGATCTTCGCGGCTGTTGGCGGCCAAAAAGGCCTCACTAAAGTGTTCACGGACGTCTTCCTCGTTATAGTGGAGTGATTCTTTATGTGCACCAGCGCTAGGTGGATTGGTCCCTTCCACGATGAGTAAGTCAGTCCCACCAGCCTCGCCGACACGCTCGAAGAAGCGACCATCTCGATAGTCACCACCATAGGCCACACTGGCAATTTGTTTTCCCTTATGTTCGACGTCAACCATGAAGCCCATACTTCCTGGAATACTGTGATAGACCTCGAAAGATGAAACGAAAATCCCTGGTGAGACTTCTATTTTGGTACCGTCCTCAAATGGTAAATAGGGAAACTCGTAAACAGGGTATGCTGAGCCAATTTTCGGCAGCTCTCGCATTTTCCTGATTGCCACGTCCTGCGCTAACCAGTTTGAGGATATTTTATGGTCAGCAAGGAGTAAGGCGCGAGTTGTTCCTGAGAATCCACGGACAATTTCGTCTCGGACAAGTGAAAAACCTAACGTGTGATCTTGATGGGCGTGCGTGATTCCCGCCAAATCAAAAATGGTTTTTTGGGCGTAAAGTTTTTTATGTCTGGTGTCGATATACTTCATCAAACTTCGCCAGCCTTGCCTCACACGGAGCTGCTGAACGTACCTTGGTTGGAGTTCTTGACATAAGTTGACAAACTCTTCTGGCCCAAGCCGATGATAAAGCTCCAGGGTGACAAACTCTTCGACTGAACAAAAACCATTCAAATTCTCAGGACCGTTTGCAGCAGAGACTACTTGCTCGATATTTAGTGTCCGAAAAGAGTTGACCAATAGATCAAGGCGATACAGTCGTCGTGTTTTGTCGTACATGCCACTGTTCAGAAATGAGGTCATGCCATCTACATACTGGGGACCTTTCCCTAAGTTTCCCCACGATGGAATCAAGTCAAAGATCCAGCCGCGATCAAGTAAGACTGCGTTAGAAACTTTGGCGTCTCTTTTTACGACCACGGTGATCTGTGTGCCGCCGATGTGTGAAACTTCGGGTTCGTACAAATGCACCTCCACCGTTGGAGGAGGTAGTTTATTGAGATTGAACCCTTGGTAAAAACCAAAGTCCACTAATTTTTTATTCGGGGTGTTCTGGAGTGTTTCAGTGACTTTTTCTGCAGTAGGAAAAGGGTTACCATTTGCGCTCCAGGCCTCAATTAAGGATGGATCAATGGTTAAAATGACGGCTTTTGGTTGCGTGGCGTATCTCACTCGTAGATCACTTGAAGCGTTTCGTGCCAGTATTTTCCGATCATGCAATGTGGTGTTATCAGCCACAATCACAAAACCACATACACTTCCATAGATAGTCAGTGACCTGTCCTCAGAATTAATCTTTCCCCAGCCCAACATGTTGACGTACTCAACATTTAAGCCAGGAACGTCTTTTTTAACAATTAATATATCCACTTTGGGAAATTGTGTTTCTAGTCGCATCTCCTCACGGAGCGCTACTTCAGCTGGAGATTGTTTGATGACCTGTCTGGCTGGAACCAACTCTAATCCTTGTGGAGTAAAAAAAGGTTGAAGGTAATCAATGATCTCTTCAATAAACTGCAGTTGTTCGGGAGGTGCTAAAGAGGTTTCTGGTAATAAATCAGGATGGTTCTCAGACATCTCTTGACGAACTTGTTGAATAAAGGCGTTCAATTTTTGTGGGGTGAAGAGATCGATTGCCGCATCTGTGCCACCAACAATTCTTTGATAGGAACGATTTTGTTTTCTCAACATATTGAGCTCTGTTTTGGGTCGTGGTCGTATGCGCTTTTTTTCTAAAGTGACTGCCCAACCGGCGATATCGCCAAGATGTTCATCTGATGCTGGCTGGATGACCCCATCTTCAGTTTCAAAAAGAATGTGGAGATAGCCATTTTCTGAAAGATCAACTTTTGGTCGCAGGCCCTTTTGGCGCAGGCCCTCTAAGAATAATGAGAAGTCAGCTTGACTGAGCTTGAGCGTTTGTCGGAGAATGCGCAGCTTTAACTCTTGAATCATTTTTTCAAGGATGACTTGAGAAAATATTGGTACATCTGCAGTAGTAATTTCCGTTTGCGGTCAGGAGACGGTGTCATGCACTTTGATCAAGCCAGATATTTTTGGCAGTGAGTGGCCGTCATACATGCCAACGGAGACAGGGAACGCTTGACCATCATGGTCATAGAGCTTGAGCGCAGTCCCCTGAACGTCTATCAACAGCTGTGGGATGATATGTGCTTGTTCAAATAAAAGCAGCAGTTGTTTGAAAGCAGCGTTTGAAATACCGAGGTAGGTTTGGAGTTCTGTGTCTTGAGGAGTACGTTCAGAAACCATAACTGAGATTTCTTGATTATGAATTGACGAGAATCAAATTCTTTGGTGATTCTAGTCACTAGTGAAGAGATTACAAGCGGTGCTAGGTTTGTGTAGTTATGTTGCACTTTTTCCTCTTTCGATATTATTTACCCGATACTACAGTTTAGATTGATCATTGAAGAGATTGCTACACTTGCTGTTACAAAATACTTTTTTCGTTGCTTGTCAATGTGTAAGTGTTAGCTATAATCCAAGTCAACTCATCCCTTTAGTTTGACTGGTAGCAAGATAGTTTGGCCACTGTAAAGTTTGACCCTGATGCTCAACACCCACAAAAAAATAATCGTCATTGTCCCCTGTTACAACGAATCTGCCGCCATTGCCAGCGTTTTACAAGCCTTTCCACATAAAGAACTTTCTCGTCTCAAATGGACTCTTGAAGTGATTGTGGTGGACAATAATTCAACGGACTGCACTGGTGAAATTGCACGACGTCACGGTGCTGAAGTGATTATCGAAAAAATTCAAGGCAAAGGGAATGCAATGCTACTCGGACTGCGTGCAGTCCCTGATGATGCAGACTATGTGGTGATGCTAGATGGTGATGATACCTACAAACCCCGTGAAATTCTGCGAATGATCGAACCGCTCGACTCTGGGTTTTGTGATGTGATTCTGGGTTCAAGAATTCAAGGCAAGATTAAAGCCGGAGCAATGGGTGCCACCAGCCGCCTTGGGAACTGGTTATTTTCCTTTCTGGTGCGTTCGTTTTACCAAGTCAACGTGACAGACGTGCTTACTGGATACTTTGCGTGGAAGAAGTCAGCGCTCGATGCGATGCTGCCACATATCAAGTCCACTGGCTTTGAAATTGAGATGGAGATGATTACTAAGATGGCACGCCTAGGAATAGACGTTTACAGTGTGCCAATCAGTTATCATCCACGTATCGGGGTATCCAAGCTCAACCACTACAAAGATGGCTTAATGATTTTCTTGAAGTTCTTAGCAAACTTACAGTGGAAGCCAGCTCCAGACAACCACAGCACGAAACCTGAACCATATCGAGCGTTTTCTCCAAAAACAGCTTGACCATTCTTATGGCCAAACTTCCGACTCTAGCCTTCGTTTCTGATGCAGTTTATCCCTACAACAAAGGTGGCAAAGAAACACGATTGTTTGAGATCACTACCCGCCTATCAAAACGTGGGTATGACGTTCATATCTACTGCATGAAGTGGTGGGACGGAACTGATGATCGCGTAGAAAACGGTGTGACGCTGCATGGGATTTGTCCACTGATGCCTCTGTATGACGGACCTCGTCGTTCAATCAAGCAAGGGGTGTTGTTTGGATTGGCGTGTTTTAGGTTGATCACCGCGAAGTTTGATGTGGTCGACGTTGATCACATGCCGTTCTTCCCACTCTACTCAATGCGAGTAGTGTGTTGGTTGAAGGGAAAGAAGATGATCGCAACCTGGCACGAAGTCTGGGGTCAAAAGTACTGGCAGGAGTATTTGGGTGGTGTCAAAGGACACATTGCCTGGTGGATTGAAAGAGTAAGCGTCCTCTTCCCAGATCAGATCAATGCAGTTTCACAGATGACTGCAGACAGACTCCGAAAGCAGCTGAAGTATTCGGGCAAGTTAAGCGTTATTTCAAATGGAATTGATCTGAAAGGTATTCAGTCAGCAAAGAAGTCATCCCAGACCTCTGATGTTATTTTTGCTGGAAGATTACTCAAACATAAGAATGTAGATGTATTGTTGCAAGCGATAGACATCGTTAGGAATACTCAGCCAGACGTAAAGTTGATCATTGCTGGTGAAGGACCTGAAAAAGAAAACTTACTGTCGCTCTCAAAAAAGTTGAAGCTTGAGAAGAATGTTGAGTTCCTCCCATTCCAAGAAGATATCAAAGATCTCTATGGTTTAATCAAAGCCTCAAAAGTGTTTGTACTGCCTTCTGAACGTGAGGGATTTGGATTAGTTGTGCTGGAAGCAAATGCTTGTGGTGTGCCGGTGATTACAGTAAATTGTCCTGACAATGCGGCAAAGGAATTGGTGACGAATACAAGCGGGACAGTTGTAGCCTTAAATTCAGCTGAGGTAGCAAAAGCAATATTAGAGTATTTTGAAGCACCCCATCATGCTGCGTCAAATAACTATAATTCATATAGCTGGGATCTTACTTTAAACCGACTGATCAAAGGTATGAGTCTGCAAAAACCTTCAGATCTGGTAAACTAGAGTTACTAAGACTAATACAGAGATATCAACTTTGCACAAAGAACCATCAACTCAAAAGAAAAGCATACAAGCCCCAGTAAAACTTTTGCTGCAATTTGTGATATTTGTCTTGGCAGTGACGAGTATTGTACTTTTGAGTATAAATTTGTTTTCTAAATATGTTTCAGCTAAGAGTTCATATCTAAGTGGTAACTATTTAGTTTATAGCGGTACTGATTCAAAAGTGCTGGGTATGACAAGTGATTCTAGTGAAATAAATGTAAATTTTGGAGAGAGAACTACAACTTCCTCACCTTTAGTTTTCGGTGGAGCTCAGATGCCAGATACTAAAGGTAACCTAGTTTGGGATTTACTTTCTGAAGTTGGCATGACATCTGTTCGTAAAGATTTCTTTCTGGAATATTCACTTCCGAACATCCCACTCAGAGAATATCAACAAAACAAAAATGGTATTGCTGATCCATCTAACTGGAAGACGACTTTTATCAACGGATTGAATGATGGATTTAAGAATGCAACAAAAAGAAACATGAAATCAATAGGGATTGTTTCTTACGCACCACCTTGGCTTACACATAACAAGACTCAATATGGTCTTCCCGTCGATTGGGCCACTTACGAAGATATCGTAAAGAAGCTTTATAGAATACATCGGGACAATTTAGATTATGTAGAAATCTGGAATGAACCAAGTTATAGGATTTTCTTACAACCAGAGGGTTCGGGATTTGATAGAGAGTCAGCATATCTTCAAATATTTTCGCATGCTACAAAGGCTCTTCGTGAGGTTGATAGCCAAATCAACGATGGGAAAAGAATTAAAATTGGTGGACCAATAGATCACAAATCAGACAGTTACGTGATGCTTAACAAGATTCTATCTGACGACTATGCTAAAAATAATTTAGACTTTATTAGTTTCCATCACTATGGACCAAATCCACCAAACTTTTCTCCTTGGAGATCAATTCTGAAACAGAGTAGCTTATCTCACTTACCTATTTTCGTTACAGAATGGAATTACTCTCCAGATGTTAAGAGCAATGCTCCAGAGCTTGTATCAACAGAAGCAATCCCTTTCACTGGGAAAATACTGACGAACTTTATTAAAGAAGGTATCGGCGGAGCTAACTATTACTCCATCTTTTCCCTAGACACTCAGTTTAAGACGCCTGGACATGGAAACTTAGCATTCTACAAAGTAGAAAATGGCGTCACAACCTTATTACCACAATCAAAGACATGGAAACTGCTTTCAAAAACTTTAGCGTTAGGTTCAGGTGAGGCAGAAATCTTCAGTACAAACGCCCAGTACGATGTCCCGGCTGTAGCTTTCAAAAATATAAAGGGTCAATATGGGTTGAGTGTTACAAACTCTTCTACAAATACTGAAGAGTTTGTTGTGCATCTGAGTGATATGCCATTTAGTGGGTTTGTCACTGCAGAAGCCTTTGTTGCATCATCACTGAACGAGGGAATATATCCAGTTTCTTCAACAACAATCCCGATTACTTTAGGTAAGTCAAGCTACACAGTTCTTGCTCCGCCTCAATCAGTGATAGGGATAGTTTTTAAACAAAGCGGGCAGGCAAGCTATAGGCTAGATACCCTTCTAAGAAAACTATATCAGCTCTAGCAATATGAATGTTTGTTTTATAGCTCCAAACCCAAATATCAAAGATGGGATAGCAAAGTATTCAGACTTTTTATCTGATAAACTCAAAAAAATAGGAGTTAACTTAGTCTATCTCTACAATGGATCAAACCGCGAAGATAGTCATTCTGGATTTTACCCTCTGATTAGCTATCGTTTTTCCGATCTATTAAAGTCATTTAAAGTTTTGAAAAACAATAAAATTGATGTCGTTCATCTTGAGTACGCCATTCCGACCTTCGGACTATTAGCCCTACCGATCATTTGCATAATAATACTTTCCAAATTAGTTTTACGAACGAAGATTGTCATCACTCTACATGAAGTGAGAAGAGAGTTACTTTTACTAAAATGGATTGGAAAAGCCTATTACTTTGCATTGAGTCTCATAACGGATAAATTTCTTGTACACACTCATGAAGCTCAATCATTACTTATTCTCAGCTGTGGTATAAGTCAAAATAAAATTGATGTCATTCCGCACTTTTTGTTCCCTCTTGTTGAAACAAAAGTGAAAAGAAACGCTCAAGTTGAAAGTTTCAACGTAACCTATTTTGGTTATATACATGTTGATAAAGGCATAGATCATTTGATAGAAGCTATTAATGTATTTAATAAATCTATTACAAATACGAAAACCGACACAAAATTCGTTATTGCAGGAGATGTTCGTCCTAGAAAAGGGATTTTTAAGATTTTTGAAAAAAGAGACTTTAAATACAAGTCGAAAATTTTTAATAAAGTTAAAGAGTACGGTATTGAGGATAAAGTAAAATTTATCGGTTATGTTAACGAATCAAATGTTCACAATCTGCTATCAGATGCAGATATATTTGTGCTGCCTTACACTAACGCAGAGCAAAGCGGAGTCTTGAATCTTTTACTTCCTTATCAGAAGCCAATTATTGCTTCGGATGTTGGTGGTCTTGGTGAAACTTTAATATCTACAGGTGTTCTAGTTCCAATTGGAGATGCAAATAAACTATCACTAGCTGTCGAGAAACTGATTACGGATGAGGATCACTATAAAGAAATAAGTGAAAACTACTACAACTTGCAAAGTGAATTAAGTCTCGATAGAGTCGCAAAGTTAACTAATAGTATTTATGAAAAACTCTTGATAAGTAATTTATGAAACCTGATATTTCAGTTGTCATTTGTTCACATAACGGTGCATCAAAAATTAAAGACACATTGGCCTCGCTCACTAATCAGTCGATTACGAACAGTAGATACGAAATTATCATTGTAAATGATGGTTCTACCGACGGTTTGCTTTCAGTGCTGAATGAATTCGAGGTTAAGGTAATTTCGAACACAAAAAATGTGGGTTTGGCAGAATCCAGAAACATTGGACTTCGGGCAGCAAAGTCGGAGATAGTAGCTTTTACTGATGATGATTGTATTCCAAACAGTGATTGGCTTGAAAAAATTCTCTTCCATTTTAATCAAGAAGGTGATTCAATGTTAGGACTTTCTGGGAAAGTAACCACTGCAGAGAAAAAATCACTTGCCCAGAATTATATAGATGCCACGTCCCCATTGACTGCTTTACCATTAAGTTTGTCTAATTCCACAAACTTTTTTTACCGTTTGTGGATTTATCTTAAACGTCAGTTTGTCTCCTCAAATGAAGTGCTCCAGCATGGTGAACGGATATCTTCAGTTGTTGGTGCATCGATGGCCTTCCGTAAGAATGATCTTATCGCCTTGAACGGATTTGACGAAAATTTTACTTTTGGTAGCGAAGAAGAGGAACTTTGTTATCGATTTTTTAAGGTGAACGCACAAGTGAAAGATCTTAAGTACTTTAGTGATGTTGTTCTTAGGCACAAGTTCGATCCTGAAATCTCAAAGCTCATAAGAAAAAACTATATGTATGGTATTGGAAATGCGAGACTCCGTAGGAAGTATAGTGAACGAAGCATTACTCTCTACCCATTCCCATTTATTACCATTGTTGTAGTAATTACTGCTCTGTTACTATCTTGGAAGCTCATGTTAGCTTCGCTTCTTTTGCCATCAGTTTTGTATCCATCATGGATCATGAAAGCATTCAAAAACTTCGATTTTAAGATGCTGGTATATCCTTATCTACAGACAATTTTAGAAATGAGTCATAACATCGGTTGGTTAAAACAAAATTTTAATAAGAAATAACCTATGCTTTCAATAATAATCATCGTTAAGAATGATAGAGCAGTTGAGGATACACTTGATGTTATTTACAAGATCAATCATCCATGTGAATTCGAAGTTATCGTGGTAGATAGTTCCGGCGGTAATCTAGATGACGTTAAAGATAAGTATGCCGATGTCAAATGGATCTCCTACTCTCCTCCTTCAAACGTAAAAGTTAGTATTCCTCATCAGAGAAATGTCGGTCTCAAAGCATCTTCCGCAGAAGCCATAGTATTTATCGATGCAAGTTGTATTCCTGTGACTGACTGGTTGGATCGACTATACTCACACTACATTGCAGGGGAACAGATCGTAGCCGGACCAGTGATACCGTCAGACCCTGATGTAATTAATAACATTTCTCGAACTTTGTCGTCTGAATCAGATTACATTGACGAATGTCCTACAGCCAATCTTCTAATTAGTAAAAATGTAATTGAAAAAATTGGTAAGTTTGACGAAAGCTTTGAATATGGTTCTGATACAGATTATATGTGGCGTGCAGGTAAGGCAGGATTCAAAATCTATTTTGAACCCAAGGCAGTAGTCACCCACGACTGGGGTACCACAACTCAGCAATTAAAGAGATCTTTCAATTATGGTAAAGGGCGGATGAAGGTCTACCTAAAGCACAAAATATCTATCAAATCAATGCTTCAGAGGGATCCAATCCTATTTGTTTACCCCTTATTTTTGTTAGGGCTACCTATTGTAATAGTTTTCCCTTGGTATCTCTTGTTATTGCTTGTTCCCATTGCAAAGAATTTCAAAAATAAACCGCTCCAGGTTACTCTCCAGAATACTATTTACGGTATGGGAGGATTGAAAGAGCTACTCACGTTTATATTGAAAATTAAGTTCGGGTAGCTCTCGTACCCAGTATCTAGTTCATTCATCTATAATGATACTGGTTTAAACTCCATCTTATGAGAACTCTTATATTTATCTTGCTTACTATTTCTTCTTTGTTGTATTCCGTTGCGCTTTTTTTGACCTTGCCTTTCATATTTTCTCCGTTAGGTTGGGTGATCACTGGTATATACGTGTTTATAATTCCGGGGATGATTATTAATGAATTATTGAAACTTAAATTTGAGACTGCTTGGGAAGTAATGAGTATAAGTGTCCCGTTTAGCATTGCTTTTTTACTTGTGATCAGCTTCATTTACAACTACATCTCACCATATCTAGGAATTGCGAGTCCGCTAACAAGTCGTGTCTTCATTCAATCTTACTCAGTAGTTCATTCTTTGCTATCATTCATTTTTTTGAAGTTTGTGATATCTCATAGAAATGAAAGTGATGACTGGAGTTTTAACCTTCAGCCGGGATACTTGTCTTTGATCCTATGTGTTTGTGTAGTGCCTATCCTAGCTGTCATTGGTGCACTTCAATTAAATAACGGCGGAAGTAATAATGTTACTTTGGCAATGTTATTGCTAATTACAGTTTTAGTCACGGTATTTGTGATATTTGAAAAAAAAATACCGAATAGTGCTTATCCGTTTAGTTTACTTGCTATTTCATTGTCTCTTCTTCTAATGTATTCGCTCAGAAGCAATCTCTTAGTTGGGTGGGATATACAACAGGAATTTAGAGTTTTTATGGTAACTAAAAGCATCGGTTTGTGGGCTATGAGCAATAGCACCTCTACCTATAATGCGATGTTGAGTATAACTTTATTGCCTACAGTAATTTCAACCTTGACTCGAATTCCAGACTTATACATCTACAAATTAGTTATTCCGAGTCTTTTCAGTGTTATTCCAGTTTTAGGATATATTATTGCCCGCCAATATTTCAACAGAGCGTATTCATTTTTAGCTGCATTCTTCTTTGTATCACAAGCTCAGTTCATGTCTCAAATGCCAGCATTAAACAGGCAAGCTATTGCATTTATGTTCTTCGCTCTAATTCTCATATCCGTTCTGTCTAAATCATTTAATAGGACTCAAAAGCATATCATTTTCTTTGCTGCATCAGTCTTGTTAATTGTTTCACATTACTCTACGACGTACGTTACCATTGGGCTCATTTTAATTGTCTATCTTTGCTCAAAAATTTACACTTTAATTAGATATTTGCTATTGAGGTATTCTAATATGCGATTGCCAGCACTTAAAAATAGTATCTCATTATGGATGCTATTATTTATTTGTACCGCATCGGTCTTCTGGTATGGATTCTATACACAGATAGCTAAAGATCTGGGCACCCTAGTTCTCAGGTTGGGATACAATTTAACTAAAGCAGCTACTGAAGATTCTAAGTCTGATCAAGCTAAATATGCTATTTGGGGTTCTGGAAAACTATATTCAACTAAAGAAATCACTGCTTATAATGATGAAATCACTGAAAGCTATAAAAAAGATAAGCCTTGGGCGAGTTATTTCCCTGAAGAGATAGTCAGACAATATCCTATTTTTCCAATGTACGCAAAAAATAATCCAGTGCATTCCCCGGAAATAAAAAAAACATCAGACGTAGTATTCGAGATATCTAAAAAATCGATAAAGACCTTAATGCTTCTAGGCCTCTTGGCAATGATTGTAGATTTGTTTAGAAAAAATAAATACAGTTTAGGCATCGAAGTTTTAACTCTTTGTAGCGCTGCATTTATTTTTTTGGCAGCAACATCTTTTCTTCCCGTATTGTCCGTTTACTATAATTTCGAAAGACTTTATCAGCAAACCTTGCTAATTCTTAGTTGCACTCTTATATATGGTGTGCTGACTATAACAAGGTCAAAACACTTCGTCGCAAAACCTATTTTGCTTGGTTTAGTAATTATTTACTTTTTGAATTATTCTGGATTCTCAAATCAATTAGTTGGTGGCGCTGCCAATTTGAATTTGAATAACTTTGGTGAAGAGTATGATAGATTTTATACAACTCTTCCTGAAGTTGCTGCTGCTTCTTGGTTCGTAAAATATTCAAATCAATCATCTGCTATATCTTTGGATAGATATGCACTTCTCAAGTTCAGTGCGTTAACAAACAAAGAATCTGGCTTTTTGACTGATTTAGCTCCAGGATCCATTCCCCAATATGGATACGTATATGAATCACGTGCTAACAAAGATACTTTAATGGCTCGTACTAGCTTTAGAAACTCATCCCTGGGATATACTTTTCCAGCTCAATTCGTAAATGATTATAAAGATCAAGTGTATAGTTCCGGGCAGTCTTCAATTTATAAGTAATCATGTTAAAAATTTTAGTCTATCCAAAGGATAAAAATCCTTATCAAAATTTACTTTACAAGCACCTGAGTACTGAAGTATTTTTAAAGTACCTAACGAATCCTACAAGCTCTCATGTACTTGGATTAATTCTTTTACCATTTCAAGTTACAAAATTCAGGTTACAGGGATTTAGAGTTTTCCATCTCCATTGGTTTTACACATTTCAACTTACACATCAAAATCCCATATTTCACTCAAAGCCTTTTAAAGGTATTTTCTCAATATACTTTTTGTTCTTCGTACTTCTGTTAAAAACTCTTAGATATAAACTTGTTTGGACTGTTCATGATGTGCTTCCCCACGGGGAGCAGTTCATAAATAATAAGTTGGTAGTGAGAGTCTTAGGTATATTTGCGAATGTAAAAATTGTCCACTCCTCTTCAACATTAAATGAAATGAAGACTTTAAAAATTTCCACAATAAATGCGAATATAATTCCAATAGGCAATTACATTGATGTTTATCCTAATACCATAACTAAGCTTGATGCTAAAGATAAACTGAAGTTAAAGAAAGATTCTTTTGTTTTTGGCTTTTTCGGTAGAATAGAATTCTATAAAGGCGTTTTAGAGCTTATAGATGCGTTTCTAGAGCTTAATGAACAAAATTCCTACTTATTGATTTCTGGTCCCTGTTTCAATAAAGAACTTGCAGAAAGAATAAGGGCTTGCTCATTGTCGAATCCATCAATACTGTTTTATGAACAATTTGTTCCGGACGATCGAGTACAAATTTTTCTAAATGCATCTGATGTACATGTTTACCCTTTTACACGCATCACCACGAGTAGTTCGGTTATGCTTGCAATGTCCTTCAAAAAGACTGTAATCTGCCCACTCTTAGGCGAAATGAAAGACATACCTTTAAATGTTGGGTTATTCTATGACTGTGACGACAGAACTAAATTAGTAGAGCTTATGAAGTATTCAGTTGATAACAAAGAAGAAATCATAAAAAAGGGGAACGAAGCCTATTCATTTGCTTCGACAAGAAACTGGATAAATATTACCAATTTAACAATTGAACTTTACAAATCGCTTTAGATTACTCTGAGCGTTTTATCGATGGTTTTAATTAGATCACTAGAGTTTTCATTGAATTTTCTTGCAATTAATGGTGAAATATCACCGTATGTTGTAGAAATCTTACTTTTTAATAATTCCTTCAAATGCTTGTTTGATATTAAGCTGGGATGAGGTGATCCTTTTGGAAAATCCGCATAGAATATGGCTGGCTTTAGTGATTTCCTAAAAGCAGAGTTTGCTAAAATTGTTTGAAAAAACATTTCATCTGGGCAGTGGCTATATTTAAAAAAATTAGCAAAAACAGGATTTCTTTCAATAAATTGCATAATGTACTGAATGGCACCTTCATTTAACGCCCACCAGGTACTTCCTCCATAAGGGATATAGGAATTACCTTTTCTTGGAATTTTTCTTTTTAAAGGAAAGACCTTAGCTAAGTAAGTGATAATTTTACGAAAAAGTGGGAATCGTATACTTTGCTCAAAATAGAAATTCTCAATCCTATCGAGACTTTTACCGTTCCCAGGCATTTGAACAACGTTGATGAAATTTGAGTTAGTGTTTATTTCAAAAAAGTCGTCAATGAAGTTATTACTTCTGGTAGGGTAATCCTTCCCACTTAATAGTACAAAATAGTCAAATGAGCCAAATTTAACTGCTTCCGTAATTAGCAAGAGGGTCGCTTTAACTTGACTAAAACCACCCCAATAGACCTTAGTCCTACGAGAAAGAAAATGTACGTTTTCATGCTCTATCTTCGCGAAAGTCTTTATGTCAGAGTTATGATCAATGTGTATGAATATTTCATGCTGAGAGCTTACTAAAGCTTCGACTAAGAGTTTTAAGTGAGAGGGACTATCATGGGCAGCTATGAGAAAAGCAATTTTCATTGAGTTAGTACAAAAACTCAAAATATCGAGTCTTGTAATCTAATTCTATAATTCTGTCTTTAATTTTTTTTGCTGGATTGCCGCCAACAACCGTATGAGGTTCTGTTGACTTGGTTACAACTGATCCTGCTGCTGTGACGCTTCCTTTACCAATTATTACTCCAGGTAAAATAACCGAATTGCTTGCTATCCAAGCATCATCACATACGTTTACTCTCTTAAGTAAGTAATCGAATCCAGGTTTGTTGTATTCATGGCTTCCAGTATATATATATACGGATCTTCCAATGTTAACATTACTTCCTATATCTACACCCCCCCGAGCGTCTATAAAAACACTTTGATTAATGGCTACGTTGTTTCCAATTCGAATGTTCCATGGTTCCAAAAATGTACAATAAAGGCTAATGCTTGAGTCTTTTCCTATCCTCATCCCTCCTATCAGCCGATAAAGTACAAGACGAATTGTATGTGATGGAATTGGAGATATCAGTGAATTGACAACATACTGTCTAATCTTTGACAAACTAATGATGATCGAAAGTATATGGTTGTTCATCGCCTAAATGAAAAAGAATGAAATTGTTGTTTAAATGAATCATTTGTTAGATATAAACCTATGCAATAAAGAATGAGTAAACACGTTTGCCCTAGCAGGTTTGCAATACCAACGCCTATTAAGCCATGTTTAACAAAGGTGAGTAAAAACAGAATACTCAGAACAGAGCTACTAACACCAATCATAATTATGAGGGAAGATGCCTTCTTTATATTTAAAATAGTACCTAGAACGTAATTTGGAGCAATGATCAAAAGTGAAAGCGATGAAATTATTAAATAATTAATTCCTTCACTTGAATATTGTTTTCCAAACGCAAGAAGTATGTACTTGCCTAATATGCAAACTGCTAATATTGCTGGTATGAGCAACATATACGCACTACGAATACTTTTTGTTGCAAGTGATAGTAATCCTCCATTTTGGCTTACGCCCTCAGCCATCATTGACGAAGAGATAGATCTTGGGATAGTCATTAGTAAACTAATTATCATACTAGGCATGTAGTAATAAGCTGATATTTGAGGCCCAAGATTATTAAGAATAAGGATTGGTGTAACTATTGCGCTAAGCATACCAACCACGCTTGCAATGTAACTGCTTGAGGAAAATTTCCAAACCCTTTTTATGACAGATATCTTAATGATAGGCTTGAATTTTATATGGTAGACATGACTTATAATAAAAACACTTAAAAACATTCCGACAACAACTGCAACCAAGTATGAGTAAAAAATACCTATTGCCGCGAATGACACGAAAACTAATGGCATCACAAGCTTAGTAATAGCCACAACAACGTCGATTATCAGAATAAATTTGGTATCTCTAAATGCTATAAAGAAACTGTCCGTTATTGCATTCACCGCACTAATTGTGGAAAAGAAAACAAACAGAATCAATAAGAATGCAGACCCTCTCAAGAACATTAGCGGAGGGGAAAGCTGTGGCAATAATAGTAAAAAAATCACTGAGAATACCACAGAGCTAGAAATTATCATGAAAAAAGCTGTATCGATAAATGCTTGCTTATCTTTCTCTTTTGGAAGGTAGCTTACGGTTGCTGTATTAAATCCCATCTGAGATAAACTTGTGATTAGTACAGAAACACTTATTAATGTAGTAGCAATGCCGATTTGTTCAGATTGAAAAATTCTTGCATTCAGCATCCAGAATAAGAATCCAAAAACCGCTAATACTAACTGACTTGAGATCAGATAGATAGTATTTCTATACAATGAGTCTTCATGAATTTTTCGCCCGAGTGAATGTGAAAAAATAAAAAGTGAACTTAAAGATTTATTCATTGATGAGTGAAACTGAACTAACTATTTATTTCGCGAAGCAAGTGATCATTATCTAGGCTGATTTATTTGATTCACTCTTGAGATTGAAAACATTTTAAAATACTTCTGTAGAAGTTTAGTATCTTACACGACTGTAACAAGTAGAGCCAGAGTGGGTTTGATGAATAGTAGTGAAATCAATGTGCTTGACTATTTTAGTATATCAAATCTGCTAAGGAATAGATTTAACCCCACTTATTCCTCGCATCACTAAGTATCCACTGACAGAGACTAAAATCCTTTAAGTGCTCCACCAATCACGTCAAACTCTGGCACTGTAATGACCATAATAGCAATGTCTAAGTCAACCATTAGTCCGTTGACTGAAGTGTTTTGCACGCTTTCGTAGCTGGGTTCACTAATTTCAAGTGCGCATCCTCAGACTCCCCTCACATCCCCCTCAATTGTGTTATAGGACATTATTTGGTATAATGGCTGTTCGTGATTATCCTTCTCTTTCTCCTCAATATCTTGTTTATCCTCCATGGTCTGTCTACTCTGTTTTGGTTGCTTTTTGCTTGGCAAGATAATGATCAAATTTCCAAAGAAAAAACGCCTCATACCTTTGCCCCACCCCAGCTGTCTTTCACGGCTCTCTTGCCTGCTCGACATGAGACCAACGTAATTAGAGATACTCTCTTGTCCATCGCTCAGATCGACTATCCGCGGCATCTCACCGAGGTTCTGGTGATCTGTAAGAGTGATGACCAAGAGACCATTGCGGCAGCGCAGGCAGTGATCAATGAGTACAACCTGATCCAGTGCCGGGTGATTACGTTTGATGACACGCCGATCAACAAGCCGCATGCCCTAAACCTTGGCTTGCGCCATGCCCGGAACGAGGTGATCGGTGTCTTTGATGCTGAAGACCAGCCACACACCCGCATCTATCAGATCGTGAATACCTTAATGACGCAGCGTCACTTGGATATTCTGCAGTCTGGCGTTCAGTTGATGAACCATCGTTCACACTGGTTCTCTACGCTCAATGTGCTGGAGTATTTTTTCTGGTTTAAATCCACCATGCACTACTTTGCCAAGAAAAAAGTGATTCCACTGGGTGGAAACACAGTCTTTTTCCGTAAACAGCTCCTTGCCAGCATAGGTGGGTGGGATGAGAACTGTTTGACTGAGGATGCTGATGTAGGGATTCGGCTCAGCGCGCTGGGTGCCAAGATTGGGGTGACGTATGACGAAGCCACTGTCACACGCGAAGAAACGCCGAGCTCGATCTCACACTTCATTAAACAACGGACGCGCTGGAACCAAGGGTTCTTAGAGATCTTTACCAAAGGTGACTGGCTGAAGTTAGCCACCTTCTCACAAAAAGCGCTCTCTGCCTATATTTTGTTGACGCCGTATATTCAGCTGCTCTTCTTTCTGTTCTTACTTATTTCGCTGTTCATGATGTTCACCACTGTCCTGCCGATCGCTATTGTTCTTTTTATGATGATTCCGTTAATGCTTGTGGTCTTACAACTGATCGTGTTTATGATTGGTTTGTACTTATTTTGCAAGGCGTACCAAGAACCCTTTATGATTTGGTACCCACTCAAAATTATCCTGACCTTTTTACCGTACCAATGTTTGTTGGGTGTGAGTAGTTTGCGTGCGCTGTACAGAACTTTTCGGCGCAATACTGGCTGGGAAAAAACCGCACACTTCAATGCTCACAGAGATTCGGCAAAGCGCATTGAAATCAAGGAGCTTGGTGCTGAAGCGTAAACACGTTCACTTCATTCGTTATCAGATTGCTCAATACTCAGAGATTGTATTGGTGTTTGTTTTGATGATCTTTTCTGTGGTGACCCACGGCGTCAACATGTTTTCGTTTCCCTACTTTGAGAATGACGAAGCCACCTACTTTAGCCAAGCCCTCAGCTTTTCACAAGACGGCAAGTTAGCTCCATATACTTACTGGTATGACCACGCGCCTTTTGGTTGGATCTTTACGTCTTTGTGGCTGAGCATTACTGGTGGTGCATTTACATTTGGCTTTTCGCTGTACTCAGCACGAGTGTTCATGTTCATCACCCATCTTGTGTCAACTGTATTGCTTTACACCCTTACCAAAAAAATTACACGCTCAAAAGTTGCTGCGGCCATTGCAGTCTTGTTCTTCTCAATCTCGCCACTGGCTGTGTACTTTCAGCGACGGATGCTACTGGATAACTTGATGATTCTTTGGGTGTTACTCAGTCTCAATCTGATCTACTACGCCAAGCAGCGGCTGTGGTACTTTATGGCCAGTGCGGTCGTTTTTGCTTTTGCTGTGCTGACCAAAGAGAATGCCATCTTTTTCTTGCCGGTGCTGGTGCTCTTGGTTGGCGTACACTCCCACCGCCAACAGCGAGGTTTTGCTGTGCTGACTTGGATGGCAATCACAGTCATGGTTATCGGTGCCTATCCTATCTATGCTCTGCTCAAAGGCGAGCTCTTCCCTGCCGGTTCATGGCTGGGAAAACTGATTGGTGAGTCAGGGGAACACGTCAGCTTAATAGGGACGCTGCTTCAACAGACCAGTCGTGGCTCTGGGTTACCATTTTGGGATACTCGCAGTGAGATTTTCATCAACTTTAAGTACTGGATCGGTCACGATTCCTGGTTAGTGTTTGGCGGAGCTGCAGCGTTGCTTTTTCATCTAGTTCTTGCGCTCAAGCATC
>Ga0163154_10001108_pt1 | contig 42015 bp, 27 predicted proteins | sample OliLakLV19MP9P1_FD_148649 | JGI IMG/M metagenome (GOLD analysis project Ga0163154, IMG submission 148649) | Freshwater microbial mat bacterial communities from Lake Vanda, McMurdo Dry Valleys, Antarctica - Oligotrophic Lake LV.19.MP9.P1 | ecosystem: Environmental > Aquatic > Freshwater > Lake >... | reverse complement strand
ACCAAAGCAAGGTTTGGTATTGCATGGGGCGCCGTTGGTGCTGCTATGGATTGCTATCATATTGCGTTGGAATACAGTAAAGAAAGAATTCAGTTTGGCCGCCCTATTGGTGGCTTTCAGTTGCAGCAAAAAAAGCTGGCCGAAATGGTTACAGAAATTACCAAAGCACAGTTACTTAACTGGCGCCTTGGTACGTTAATGAACGAAGGAAAAGTTACACCGGCTCAGGTGAGTATGGCTAAAAGAAATGCCTGCGAAATTGCGACCAATATTGCAAGAGATGCGAGGCAAATGCTGGGCGGCATGGGCATTACCGGCGAATATCCCATTATGCGTCACATGATGAACCTTGAAAGTGTGATTACCTACGAAGGTACCCACGATGTGCATTTGCTGATTACGGGTATGGATATTACCGGGATAAATGCGTTTAAATAGCCTCCCCCTGCCCCTCCGAAGGAGGGGTTTAAGAGGGGTATTATAATTTATGCCTTTTTTTATTTTGCGAAGAGTTCATTTTTATTTTATTAAGATTTTTTTATTGGCTTAAAAATAAATCATCATTGTATATTGGTTGAGCTGAAATTTATTGGCTCAACTTTTACAACTTTGATCAAATCTCCGCAGGCTCAATTTTCCTATTAATGTAATAATTATAAGAGGGCTTTAAAAAAATACTATAAAACTTCGCTAACATGAATAATGCTACAAATACTTCAGACACCAGGAACCCCCTTTTGGGGGGCAGGGGGGCCGTAGCTGTAATTGGCGCAGGCACCATGGGTAATGGCATTGCGCATGTATTTGCACAAAGCGGTTTTGCTGTTACATTGATTGATGTGAGTGCAGTGCAGTTAGAAAATGCCATTGCTACCATCAGCAAAAACTTTGACAGGCAGGTGGCGAAAGGTACTATTACAGAAGAGGTGAAAGCCCTGGCTATGGCCAATATCAGCACTGCAACAACGATTGCTGACGGGGTAAAAAATGCGAGCCTTGTGGTGGAAGCAGCAACAGAAAATACAGAACTGAAACTTAATATATTTAAGCAGCTGGATGAAGCTGCTCCGGCAGGATGTATTCTTGCAAGTAACACGTCTTCCATTTCAATTACTAAAATAGCCGCTGCTACAAAAAGACCGGAACTGGTAATCGGCATGCATTTTATGAACCCGGTGCCAGTGATGAAACTGGTGGAAATTATCAATGGTTATGCTACATCAAATGAAGTAACCAGTACAATTGTTGGGCTCAGCAAACAGTTAGGTAAAATACCTTGTGTGGTAAATGATTATCCGGGCTTTATTGCCAATCGAATTTTAATGCCAATGATTAACGAAGCCATTTACAGTTTATATGAAGGTGTAGCAGGCGTGGCAGAAATTGATACTGTAATGAAACTTGGTATGGCGCACCCGATGGGCCCCTTGCAGCTGGCAGATTTTATTGGTCTGGATGTTTGCCTGAGTATTTTAAAAGTATTGCAGGATGGATTTGGTAACCCTAAATATGCGCCTTGTCCTTTGCTGGTGAATATGGTGATGGCTGGTAGGTTGGGGGTTAAAAGCGGGGAAGGCTTTTATATTTATACTGCCGGGAGTAAGGAGTTGGTGGTGAGTGAAAGTTTTAAATAGCATTGCTATAGATTTGGGAATGAAGGAAATTTCTGACTTTCGCCGCAGGCACGGTGGCAATAATACTGTTTCAATATTTTATTTTTTAGGGCAGGAAGCGATTTTTTTTAATTTGAGCTGCTTTTAAATAAACCTTGCTTTTTAAAAATTAAGTTCCTATTTTACCTCCGCATCCCTTACTGCTGATAACTTCCATTTTAATACGCACCTTCTTATTTTTTTAACCTTAAAATTTTTATTATGAAAAAAATGTTGGTATGGGCCTTAGGCTCAATGTTATTTATTGGTTGCAACAGTGAAAATGCAACAGAAGCAAAAACGGAAACTGCTGTTGCGCCAGCCGAAGCGGAAGCCAAAATAGCGCCTGCAGAATTTGCAGATGCTAAATATGCCGAGATTGGCAGGCAAGGTGTTGCCGCTCTATCAAGCGGAGACATAGACGGTTGGATGAAAAGCTTTGCTGATAACGCCGTTTATCAATGGAATAACGGCGACAGCCTTGCAGGAAAAGCAGCCATCACAGCTTACTGGAAAAAAAGAAGAACAGAAATGATTGATTCTATTAGTTTCAGCAATCAAATATGGCTTCCGTTAAAGGTTAATCAACCTCAATCTGTTGAACAACCCGGAGTTTGGGTATTAGGATGGTACACTGTAAATGCAAAATACAAAACCGGAAAAAGAATGCAGCAAATGATACACGCCGACATGCACTTTGATGCTGCTGATAAAATTGACAGGGTGATACAATATCTGGATAGAGCCCCTATTAATGTTGCTATGGGTAAATAATTTATAACTCATTATGTTGAAATATTAACGGTGCAATATTGCACCGTTTTTTTTGTTTTCCAGCGTTAATTAACGCTTAGCTATCTGGTAATAATTTTATAGCTTTCAATAAAATATCAATAACCCGGTTAATAAAAATTCTATGGCATAGAAAATACTTTCCATCGATAATTACATTGATAAATTAGCTGACTTTGCAAAGCCCATTTTACTGCATTTGCAGTAACTGGTTCATACAACCTGTCCGCAGGTGGAAGAAAAAATTAAATGGGGTTTCCTCATTTTGATTACAAAGCAGAGATGATGTGCAGCATGGCTGCCTTTAAGCAGCATGCCGTATTTGGTTTTTGGAAAGCATCTTTAATGAAAGATCCTGTTCTTGTTGAAATAGCAAAATCTGAAGTTGCGATGGGGCATTTGGGCAGGATCATTTAACTAAAAGGTTTGCCTGCAGTTAAAAAAATAATAGCCTGGATTAAAGAAGCAATGGAGCTGAATGATTACGGAATTAAGTTGCCAACTAAATCAATAGTAAAAGAAAAAAATGAAATAATTGTACCTGATTATTTTAAAAAAGTGCTTGCAAATAACCACCAGGCAGCAGCTACTTTTAATGCCTTTTCTAATTCTCATAAAACAGCGTATGTGGAATGGATTACAGGATCTAAAACAGCTGAAACCAGGAACAGGCAAATGGGAAAGGCTAGAGAAATGTTAGCCGTAGGGAAAGGGCTTACTGATAAGTAGGCAGTTAAGAAATAAAGTACAAGGAGCAGGGTTTGCTTCAGGGCTGCAATTCATTACTCGTCAAGTAAGAGACAACGCTGTCCCGATTGCATTTAGGAAAAGATATAAAAGCAGCATTAAAAAAGCAAAAGCCCAGCGATGTTTGTTTAGACAGGGCTAAAGTATAATAGCGACCATCGTTCTTCCATTCAGCCAGATTTGCATCGAATGCAAGTTTGGGTAAAGAAACTTTTTCGGAATAATCTCTGATCGTTTAGTAGTCAAACACATGCTCTATTTTTATTTTCTGTTTGTCAAGATGAATAAGTAATTTGTTTAAGACTGTTACAGGTGTTGCCAAAGCAATTCTTTTCATTGTCAAGTCCGATGAAATAGGCTGTGTAAAAATAGTTTGTGTATTTTCAAATTTTTCATTGAATGTTGAAGGCACTAAAATCGTTAATAGAATTGCTGAATTATTACCTGCTATTTCTTTGATACTTCCCCCTTGTTTTACTAATTCAGTTATGGCTTTATTGAATTTGTCATAGCGTGGTAAATTATTTGTTTCGTTGTTTTCGGTTAGTACGGATGTCGTTGGCAATGCTGCTTCATAAACCTGTTTTGTACCAAGTCCAATTAGTTTCCCATAACCCCATTTTACTAAAAGCTCTGATGTTAAAATATACTTTCGCTCTAATTTTCTGAAAAAGTGATTGCCAAAAAATGTAGCGTTTGTCCATAAGCTTTTTAGTTGGGTTTTAAAGTCAAACTCATACCAGGGTCTGTCTTTTATAAAATCTACATAGTTTTGTGTGAATGTTGCAGTGAATTTATCTTCATCTGTTTTTACTTCTTTTGTATCTGTAATTCTGCCAATAATAGTTTCGTACAATCCTTTAATAGAATATTCTACTGTTGCACTTGTGCCAATTACCCAAATCATAAAATGATAGCCTTTGTTGGGTGGAAAATTATCTTCTATTTGGTTGTTTACAACATGGTAGCTTTCCCAAATTTGCCTGGTATGGCTCATAAATGGAAAACTTGTTGCCGTGGTATGTTTATAATAATTGGCTTGTTCTTCCGGACTAAAAACCAAATACCATTCCGGGAAAGTTAAGAATGTTTGGTCTGCTGGTCTTTTATCTTTTTGTGCGGTAATTGGATTTTTATTTAAAATGAGCCATTCTTTTTTTATAACTAATCCTGCGCCTTCAGCAATGGTAGTTTCTGTTCTCTTTTTGTAAAAGAAAATTAATGTGGAAACCACAATTGTGCAAAATGTAAGAATTAATAATCGCTTCATTTTTTATAATCTAGTGAATGAAACTAATGTGTTATCTGATGGATCTTTGTCTTGCAAAATCCTTTCGCCAGTGTCTTTAAAGCCATAAGTTGAGATTAATTTGCTCCACTCGTCAATTGATTTGAAACAAACAAATTCTGCATTATCTGTTTCCCAGGAAACGTTTAAACCTAAATTAAAAACGGTATGAACCAATGAAACAAATGTTGCCATTTCAGGTGTCTTTACATCATGGTCTCTCATAATAAACAAGCCACCTTTGCGTAAAATTCTATGCAATGATTTTATATAACCTTCCAACAATTCCAAAGGACAATGGTGCAAACCAATATGACAAGTGATTAAATCAATGCTTTCATCAGCAATTTGGCTTTTACTAATTGGTTGATAATTGAGTGGAAAGAATGTACCGAATTTAGAAATTTGGCCACGTTCCATAATATCGGCAATAGAATTAGTAGGCTCAATATCATTAGTCAAAAATATTTCACCAGATAATGAAATATGTTTTTTCAAATCACTTATATATCTGCCCGTAGAGCCAATTTCTACATATCCGTTTATTGCAGTTTTGTTACCCAATAATTGCAAAACCTGCTTACTCATTTCTTTCTTTTGCTTTTTTAATGCTGGCAATGCCAATGTTAATTCTGAAAGAAATGGTTTTATTTTTGGCAAATTGTTTTGTACTGATTTATAAATTTCTTCATCATTACTTTTTTCTTTACTTGTAGTTGCAATTAAATGATGAAATTTATCTTCCGGATATAAATGAAAAATTACTTGCAGGAAGCGATAAAATTTATCGCTCCATATTGTATCTGAAAAAACCGACTTGAATGCTGATTTGTTATTCATGCTTAATTTTATTTAAAATAAGTATCCCAAATTACATTTCTAAACTTGAAAGTTGGGTCAAGTTTTGCTTTTAATTCCATTAGTTTTTTAGCTTTTGGATATGCCTTGTGAAATTGCGCTGCAGTTGCATGCACCTGATAGGGCAAATAATACGAACCATTCACAGAGATGGAAGCGTCAATTAATTCTCTTGTCCAAACAGCAACTTTGTTTTTTTCAATATCGTTGGTAAATTGTTTGTACCAAACCACATAAGCAAAAACTTCTTCTTTTGCCCAAGCTAAGTATGAACCTGTATCTTTTTCTGCATGACGAATAGAAATATTGATAACATTGACTTTATGTCGTTGGAATATTTCAGCCATTAAAGCAGTAAATGCATCAAACTTATTCACCGGGATAAAATATTCTTGCAAAACGTAGGTACTTTTTTTTCTACTTTCAGGTTCTAATTCTGCAACATCATAACCTGCTTCATAATTACGCCAATGTACCTTTTTACTCAAATAGAGAATTGGATCAATTATATTTTCTCTTCGCCATTTGCCAAAATTACTTCTGCTGAATGCTCCAATAAAGTATCGTTCTAATGGATAAGCATTTGCAAGAGGCATTAATCTTGTCTTTACTGTTGGCTTTTCATCAGTTTTTACCCAACTAACGGCTCTCGTATTTTTATAAGTTGGAGGATATAAATCAGCATTGTGAAAAATTACACTTGCATTTTCTTTGATGTTTTTAGCAAAGAATTTTCTGTATTCAGTTGTTTTCATGGTTTCGAAAACTCTTTTTACAGGTAAGTTTTCTGCCAAATCAAATTCAACTGTTGCAATTACTGCAATGGCATTATAGCAACCTATACAAGCAAAAAATATATCGCTGTTTTGGGCAGGCGAACATGTTACTGATTCGCCATTTGCTAAAATTACTTCCAAAGATTTAACGGATAAAATTACTGCACCCAAACCAATATATCTGCCATGGCAGTTTACACTTAAAGCACCACCAACTGTAAAGTTTGCATACGTCTGCATTATTTTTATGCTCAAATTATAGCTGTCCACAAATTGTTGAATATCGCACCAACGAATTCCTGCTTCTACTTTTATAGTTTTTTGACCGGCAGAAAAATTAATTACTTTATTCAGCTTTCGCATGTCTATATGTATGCTGCCAGCACTTGCAGTTTGTCCACCCATGCTAAATCTGCCACCACCTATAGAAATTGATTTGTCCGTTTCTTTTATAATCCTTTGTAGGTCTAAAATTGTAGTAGGCGTTTCAATTTTAGAGACTATAATTGGGTGTAGTTGAGTTACTTCATTGATGATTTTCTCATCAGTTTTTAAGTGTTCAATTGCTAGCCCTTGTCCATTAGTAAAATAGTCTTGTGCTGAACCTGGAACAGTACCAAAGCGATTTACAGTTTTGTTTCCCTGCCTAAAACCTAATTGAAAAATTAAAAACAGCGGGCCTAAAACCGGGATCAAAATCAACCAAAGCAAATGTCCTGATTTGTTGCTGTCGTGAAGTCGTTTGGTAGCTGTGGTAATTAAAGCCCCCAAAAGAACCGGATAAATTACCCAGGTTGCAGAATAATTTATTCCATAATTGAGTAAGTTGAAAAGTATGTAAAATGAAGTCCAGATAAAAATTGACACAGTCCAATACGTCAGTCGATTTATTCGCCCCCTGCTTGTAAAGAGTAAATAGCTAACTGGTAATTTGTCTTTTAGCGCCATTTAAAATTCAATTTTCATTTCAGTAGTTTTATTTATGCTTTTTTTTTGGCTTGCATTCAAGAGCTTTTCTGGATGATTTTATTGCTTTACTGATAATTTTTTACTAGCCATTCTTCCACTTAAAAGTATTGATGATATGGTCCATATCAGCCTGTAAAAAATCCTGAACAGGTTTCAGTGAATCTGCATTGGGTGTTACATCAAAATACAATGCGCCTCTAATAAAATTATGTAAGCTGTCGGTTAAAAAAAACTGTTTGGCTGTAGCAGCGTTGCCGCCCACTTTAAAAAATACACCACTAATTCCGTTGGGGGTTTTAATAAGGCTGTCTTTAATGGAAGTGGCAATAGCATCGTTTTTATTAGTTAAAGTAAAAGCATCAGCAACCATTTTATCAAACACGTTTGTGCCCATAGAATCTTTGTAAACACCATTGGCCTGCTTGGTTTTATACAATGCTTTTCCCCCAATTACTTTGTAGCTTAGAAATATTCTGCTATTAAACTGTGGAAAGTCAATGTTGCGCCAGTAGGCATTTTCAGGGTTGTTGTCAAAATACGTGCTGTCCTGTACAATGGTTGCATAAACAGGGTATTCAAAACTGTAAGGAAACCCCGGCTCATCAAAAATCTGGTATTTGCGTTCGGGTAATTCGATATTAAAATAGCCCCGCTTTTTAGAAATATAAGGCGAGTTGCAGGAGGCAAAAATTAATACACCTGTAATGATAAATAGAAGGGAATAATTCAGCAATCGGGAACTGGAAATTGGGATTGATTTTCTATTTTGCCGGCTGGTCACTTTTTTGTTTGTTATATTCCTCTGCATTTTTTGAGAACTGTTTTCCTTATAGTAAAATTTATGCCTCGGTAGCAACTTGTTTAATCACCACTTTAATTTTATCAATCCTGTTTTTATGAATGGCTAAAGGTATAAAGGTAAAATCACCACTTACCACTTCCTCGTCTACCTGGGGAAACTCGCCTGCAATTTCCAATACCAAACCAGCAAGTGAATCACTATCGCCCCTCACCATTTCAAAAGTATCGCCGGGAAGTGCCATTGCTTTACATACATCATTAATCATCGTTTTTCCTTCAAAAATATAGGTAGAATTATCAATCTTTTTATTGGCACTTTCTTCATCGTCAAATTCGTCTCTAATATCACCAATAATTTCTTCCATTATATCCTCTAATGTAATAATACCGGAAGTGCCACCGAATTCATCTACCACTAATGCAAAATGAATGCGCCTGTTTCTGAATTCCTGCAACAGGTCTTCAATCAGTTTTTGTTCATGCACAAAAAATGGAGGTCTTATCAAACTATGCCAGTCGTAATTATCTACCTTACTGGCATTAACATGCGGCAGCAAATCTTTTGTATGTAGCATACCAACTACCTCATCCAGATTTTTTCTGTATACCGGCAACCTGGAGTAATGTAGTTCTTCTACTTTTTTTATTACATCCTCAAAACTGCTGCCATGGTCAATGCCACTTACATCAAGTCTTGTTCTCATAACCTGCTTTACGGGTGTATCACTAAATTTCCGGATGCCTTTTAAAATTTGTTTTTCTTCTATTGTTGCTTCATGATCCGGTAACAGGTCAATGGCATAATCCAGTTGGTTATTATCCAGTAAAGAAGAATTATGGGGAGAAAATTTTTCTTCAATGCCATCGCTAAGTTTTACCAGCCGCCTGCTGAATCCAACACTGAAAAATAATGTGTGAAATATTTCAATCACCAAAGAAGAAGTGGAAGCAAACCATATTTTATGGTTGGTGGCCCAAACCTTTGGAAGTACTTCGCCAAACAATACCAGCAAAAATGTAACTATAATTACTTTAAATAAAAATATTATCCAAAATCCAAAATCAGGCTTAAGGATTTCCAGCCAGCTATCCATTAAAATATTGGAAATTAAAATGATGCCTATGTTTACAAAACTATTGGCAATTAACATAGATGCCAGTAATGTTTTGGGCTGCTCCAGCAACAGTACAATTCGCTTAAAGGCAGGCTGTTGCTTGGTTTTAAGCATGTTGATGTCTTTGTAGGTAAGCGAAAAAAAAGCTACCTCCGAGCCTGCCATTAAAAAGGAAACGGTAAATAATAAGATGACTAAAAAAATAAGAACTGCTGTGGCGGCAGGTGTAATTGCCAGCAAAGAAAAGTGCAGTTGTAAATAAAAATTAATAACCGAATGATAATCCAAAACAAGTAGGTTTAATGAACAATTTTTTTTTTACAGTCACATTTTTATTTTTCGTAACTATCAGTAAAAGTAATTTAAAAAGGCAATCTTTCAGGGCCGGGTGCCGACCCCTCGTCCGGTCTTGGTCCTTCTTCCCCAAGGTCATCTGCACCATCTGCGTTTGCAATACCACCGGTAGCATCGCTTCTTTTATCCAGCATTATAAGATTATCTCCTACAATTTCTGTTGCAAACTTTTTATTGCCATCCTTATCTTCCCAGCTACGTGTTTTTAGTCTTCCTTCTATATAAACAAGGCTGCCTCTGTGCAGGTATTTTTGGGCCAGCTCGGCGAGGCCTCGCCAAAGTACCACGGTATGCCATTCGGTTTGAGAAATCAATTTGCCACTTCTGTCTTTGAACGTTTCGGTAGTGGCCAGTGAAAATTTTGCCACACCAATATTACCTTCTAAAAATTGCATATCCGGGTCTTTACCTAAGTTGCCTATCAGCGTAACCCTGTTAACTCCTCTCATAGTTTTATGTCTTTTAGATAATTACAACAGTCTTTAAAACAGGTTTAAAGATACATTTTTATCTTTTAAATAGGTAGTTATAAATTTAGGGAAAGGTAACTGCTGTAAATCAATTGAGTTGATTTTTTCAAATCCGGGCAGGTTAGGCGCATTGGTTAATTTTAATTTTATAAACTGCCCGTAAATGGTTTGATGCGTCAATTGCTGTTTATATATTACTGAGATGTGATTTATTTCAAATGCTTGATTGCCAGTAATTGCACTCATTGTTTTTAACTGAATTAGTTTTTCAACTGCCAACGCTCCCTCACTTTCTATCAATGTAAATTCATATAGGTTTTCCCAAATATCTTTGGCGCCTCTTTTTCTTACATAGATGTACCCTTTGTGTTCAACAACAAGGTAATTAAGCCACCGTATTTTTTTGGTGATAAATTTTTCTTTTATTGGCAAGATGCTAACCAGGTTATTTTTATACGCTTCACATTTTTTTTCCATGGGGCAGATAATGCATAGCGGAAGTTGGGGTTTACAAATAGTTGCTCCAAAATCCATTAGAGCCTGGTTGTATATTCCCGGCATTTTTTTATGCAATAATTCATTGGCTAATTTGTGATACAACTGCTTGCCAATAGTAGTATCAATGGGGGTATCCATGCCAAAAAATCTGGATAGCACCCGGTACACATTACCATCTACCACAGCATATGGCAGGTTAAATGCAAAAGAAGCAATGGCCGCCGCAGTATAGGGTCCTACACCTTTAAGTGCTAAAATATTTTCGTACGTTTTAGGGAATACCCCGTTTAATTCATGGGCAATATATTTGGCAGTAGCAATCAGATTTTTACAACGGGTATAATAGCCTAGTCCTTCCCAAAGTTTAAAAACGATTGTTTCTTCAGCGTCAGCTAATTGTTGTATTAAAGGAAACTTTGTAATAAAGCGGTTGTAATAAGCAAGCCCCTGTTCTACTCTTGTTTGCTGTAAAATAATTTCACTCAGCCATATTTTATAGGGATCTTTTTCCCCTTTCCAGGGCATTTCTCTTTGGTTGTACAACTTGTTCCACTTTAAAAGTTGAACACTAAAATCACTTTCGAGGTTTTTCATCAATGTTTAGACTGTTTCCCAACAGTTTTTTTATAAATAACTTATTTCTAAGGCACAATAATATTTCTAATTCGCATAAAATTTGGCTTATTTTGTTATTTTAAGGATTACTAGTTTGATAATCAGCTATTAATGTTGTATTTTACAAAATAATGTATTAATTTTCTATTTTAAAAATTACATAAAATTATATTAAGATGAGAAAAGCAGACCTCATTTCCGAAATTTCTGATAAAACAGGCATCCCAAAAGTTGATGTGATGGTGACATTAGAAACCATGTTTAAAGAAATAAAAAAATCACTGATAAGCGGCGAGAATATTTATATCCGTGGTTTCGGCAGTTTTATTGTTAAAAAAAGGGCTGCAAAAATTGGCCGCAATATTAAAAAAAATATTGCTGTTGAAATACCAGAGCACAACATACCTGCATTTAAGCCAGCAAAAGAATTTGTGCAGGAAGTGAAAAATAAAAAAATGGACGAAAGTGCTCCTCCTGTATTTTAACAAACGGTTTGTTCTATTTCAACAGCCATTGGCCTGTACTTACTACTTCTACATTTATAAGATATAGCAGCAAATAATTGTTGTACTTTTGCAATCTTAATTTTTTTTGTGAAAAGACAACAACTCTATCTTACAATCGGTGGCGTAACATTACTTTCTCTCCTGTTTATTTTTGGCACAACAGTGGCAAAAAAAGATACATCAACTGAAGCAGGCAATATGCAGCCTGAAAAAAAGGTATTTAATATCGGGCAGTATGCCCGCTTAGCAAGGCAGAAACTTACAGTTCCACAATCTAATTTTATTAATGGATTAGAAAATAGTGTGTCCCGTGGGGATGTTAAAACCCAACAGGAGCAAGTATTTACGCAGCTGGCTACCTACTGGCGAGATAGCCTTCATAACCATGAATTGTACGTTTTTTATATTTCAAAGGCAGCATTGTTGGTAAATACTGAAAAAAACCTCACCTTTGCCGCCCGTCAGATTTTAGCGGAAGTGAAAAGAGAGGATGATCCGTCAATAAAAGGATGGAAAGCAGAGCAGGCCATTTCTTTATTTGAAAAAGCCATTGTTCAGAATCCTGCGAGTGATTCATTAAAAGTTGAATTAGCCAGTTGTTATGTTTTTGGTAAGGGTATGGCTGGCGATGCACAGGAAACCATGAAGGGCATTCAGCAACTGCTGCAGGTGGTGAAAAAAGATTCTGCAAATATGCAGGCACAATTGGTTTTAGGTATCGGAGGGGTTATTTCTACTCAATACGATAAGGGAATTCAGCGGCTGGAAACAGTTATAAAAAACCAACCATCCAACATGGAAGCTATCACATGGCTTGCTGAAGGATACGAAGCAAAAGGAGATAAGTTAAATGCCATCAAATGGTACGAGTATAGTAAAAGGATAGCAAATAACCCGATGTATAGCAAAGAAGTAGATGCGCACATCCGGCAATTGAAATAGAAGAATTTATATACATAAGGATAAAAATTATTAATTAACAAATAAAATACTACACATGCCTTGCGGTAAAAAAAGAAAACGTCATAAGATTGCAACACACAAGCGTAAAAAGCGTTTAAGAAAAAACCGTCATAAGAAGAAATAAGTCTTTATTGTAAAGACGCTGATATCGTATTATCTGCACTTTTATTATAACGTGATCTATGGTTTACAAAAACCATAGATTATTCTGTTATGTACTTCTTAGTGATTTTGTAGTTTCTCTTAAAAAGTGTATTGTTTGACAAAGGAATTAATTATAAATGCCGCACCACAAGGGGTTGAAATAGCCCTGATGGAGGACAAGAAATTAGTAGAGCTGCACAACGAAAAAGCTGATGCCAACTTTGCTGTGGGCGACCTGTACCTTGGAAAAGTGAAAAAACTTATTCCGGGATTGAATGCAGCTTTTATCGATGTAGGATTTGAAAAAGATGCGTTTTTACATTACACGGATCTTAGTCCTTACGTAAAATCTTTACTGAAATTTACCAACACTGCCATTAGTGATCAAACAGAAACCGGCTTTGATTTTGGAAAGTTTTTAGTAGAGCCTGAAATTATTAAAACAGGCAAAATTGCAGAGGTTTTAAGTGGCCGTCCTAATGTACTGGTACAAATTTTAAAAGAGCCGATTGCTGCAAAGGGTCCAAGATTAAGTTGCGAACTCTCGCTGCCCGGTCGCTATGTGGTAATTACCCCCTTCAATGACGTTGTTGCTGTTTCAAGAAAAATCCATTCAAGCGAAGAAAGGCGCAGGCTTCAAAAAATAATTGAAGCAGTGAAGCCAAAAAATTTTGGTGTTATTGTTCGTACTGCTGCAGAAGGCAAACAAACTGCTGAACTCCACGAAGACTTATTATCGCTGGTACAAACCTGGAAAACAATTCAGGTTAACCTAAAAAATGCAGTTGCGCCCACAAAGATTTTGAGCGAGCAGGGCAAAACCAACAGCATGCTTCGTGATTTGCTTACTGAAGAGTTTAACAGGATTGTTGTAAACGATAAAACCATTTTTGCTGATACCAAAGCCTACATTCAACGTATTGCTCCGGAAAAAGCAGATATAGTATCTTACTATAATAATGGGTCACCCATATTTGACAGTTTTGGAATTACCAAGCAGGTAAAAGCTGCTTTTGGTAAAACTGTTAACCTGCCAAGTGGTGCTTATCTTATTATTGAACACACCGAAGCCCTGCATGTAATTGATGTAAACAGCGGCTATAAAAGTGTAAGTAACAACCAGGAACAAAATGCCCTGGAAACCAACCTGGAGGCCGCTGAGGAAATTGCCCGTCAGTTGCGATTGAGAGATTTAGGGGGTATTATTGTTGTTGATTTCATTGACATGAAATTGATGGAAAACAAGAAAAGACTGGCAGACGAAATGGAAGGCTTTATGCTTACCGACAGGGCTAAACATGCAGTTTTACCCATAAGTAAATTTGGTTTGATGCAGGTTACCCGGCAGCGTATGAAGCCGGAGATGAACATCAACACATCCGAAATATGCCCTGGTTGCCACGGCACCGGAAAAATTTCATCAACATTAATTTTGGAAGATGAAATTGAAAAAAATCTTAGTTACCTTATTATGCAAAAGCATCGGGGACTAACCATAATGGTAAATCCAATTTTGCATTCTTACCTCACCAAAGGCCTTATTTCCAAGCGTCGCAAATGGAACTGGAAATACAAGCAAAGTATAAAACTGGTTGCTAACTCCAACTACCAACTTACTGAGTTTCATTTTTTTGATGAAAAGGACGAGGAGATTAAATTATAATCCTGTTTAGGAAATACCTCATCACTTGTGCGCTATTCTCCTGCATTATAGAACATAAAAAAGCCTTTTTTAATAGATAAAAAAGGCTTTTTTGTGTGTATTATTTTGTGAAGCAGTTTATTCGCTATCGTAAGCCCACTGCACCAAGGTAGCGCCCCAGGTAAACCCACCCCCAAATGCAGCCAACACTATTTTATCGCCTTTATGCAATTGTTTTTCCCACTCCCACAGGCATAGTGGAATAGTGCCCGCAGTAGTATTGCCGAATTTTTGAATATTAAGCATTACTTTTTCTGTTGGCAAATCCATTCGTTTTGCAGTGGCATCAATAATTCTTTTATTGGCCTGGTGCGGCACCAGCCAGGCAATATCATCGCCAGTTAAATTATTGCGTTGCATTAATTCATAAGCTGCATCTGCCATTCCTTTAACAGCAGCTTTAAAAACAGGCTGTCCATCCTGAAATATATAATGCTCTTTGGCAGCAATAGTTTCCAGGGAAGCTGGTTTTAGGGAACCCCCTGCTTTCATGTGCAGGTAATTTTTACCACTGCCATCACTTTTTAAAACACTATCCAATACGCCATTGCTATCGGTAGATGGTTCCAATAAAACTGCTCCGGCACCATCTCCAAAAATAATACAGGTAGACCGGTCTGTGTAATCGACAATAGCGCTCATTTTATCAGCACCTACCACCACCACTTTTTTATATCTGCCACTTTCTATTAATGCGGCACCTGTTGTAAGGCTGTAAAGAAAACCAGAGCATGCAGCACTCAAATCAAATCCCCAGGCATTTACAGCGCCAATTTTATCACAAATAATATTTGCTGTTGCCGGAAAAATCATATCGGGTGTTACAGTGCCACAAATGAGGCAATCAATTTCCAGCGGAGAAATGCCTCGCTTTTGGCAAAGCTCTAATACCGCTGGTACGGCCATATCTGAGGTGGCAAGTCCTTCTCCTTTCAAAATCCTTCTTTCGTCAATACCTGTTCTGCTTTTAATCCATTCATCATTGGTGTCAACCATCGTTTCTAAAATGGCATTCGTTAATCTATATTCCGGTACATATCCACCTACAGAGGTAATGGCTGCTATTATTGCTGGCATGGTTTTTAACTATTTGATTTACTAAAACAATTTATTTTTTTAAAATTGACGCAAAAATAATGGAAATATAACAAGCATAGTTTAAGGCTCTTAAACTGAATTTTACTAAATTCGCCCTTTAGTATTTATTATGTACGCATACCTTCAGGGAATATTCACTTACAAGAGTCCGGCACAGGTGTACATAGATATTAATGGCGTGGGGTACGAAGTTAATATCAGCCTGAATACCTACGCACAAATACAACATGCAGAAAAAGGGAAACTATATACTTACTTCCAGGTAAAAGAGGATGGACATACATTTTATGGTTTTTTTGATAGGGCAGAGAAAGATATTTTTGTGCAATTGATTGGTGTTTCTGGTATTGGTGCAGCAACTGCAAGAATGATGTTGTCTCATCTTAAACCGGAGGAAGTTCAAAGAGCTATCACTCAAGGCAACGTTAGGTTGCTGGAAAGTATAAAAGGCATAGGAAAGAAAACAGCCGAAAGACTGGTATTGGAATTAAGAGACAAAATGGGAAAAGTAGCGATAGAAGCAGGTATTAACACTACCCCGGGCAATAGTTTACAGCGTGATGCGTTAGAAGCATTGGTAGCATTGGGTATTTCAAAACCACAAGCAGAATCATCCATCCAAAAAATAAACCTTGCAGAACCTACCATTAACAATTTAGAAGAACTCATAAAAAAAGCACTAAAAGCAATTTGATAGAATTTTACTTTAACTGATTTACCGGATGTTTCGTAAAAGAAAATTATTTCCAAATTGCATTGGCTTTTTGTTGTTCCATGTATTGTTGCTTATTGCAATGATTAAACCGGTATATTCTCAAAACTCCCCAACTCCGGCTAATACTTCATCAGTAGATACTACAGCCCCCAAACAAGTTGGGCCGCTGCCTTACCCCATCCATGACCGTAGAGGAGATTTTATCAGCAGCAGTGCAAATGGCACTTTCGATTTTAAAAAGCCTTCAAATATTACTGACTCTATAGTGTATGATTTTAAAACGAAATTGTACACGGTGTATGAAAAAATCGGTAATAAATTTTACCGTACACCTATCACTTATACTTCCGAAGAATATTGGCAAATGAAAGGGCGGCAGGATGAAGTTGCCTATTTTAAAAAGAGGGCCAATACAATGAACCTGCTGAATCGCAGGCTGGTAAAACCCAAACTAAACATGTATGATAATCTTTTTAACCGCTTGTTTGGTAATGGTAAAATTGAAATTTCTCCTCAGGGTAATGTAGATATTATGGCAGGCTACCAGGGGCAGAATATTAAAAATCCAACACTACCTGAAAGGGCCAGGCGCAATGGCGGATTTGATTTTAATATGAACGCCCAGGTTAATGTAAATGCCAATATCGGCGATAAATTAAAATTCCCTATCAGTTACAATACCCTGGCTAATTTTGGACAGGATAACCAATTGAAACTAGATTACTCCGGTGTTGATGATGAAATAATAAAAAGGTTAGAGGCTGGTGCAGTGCAGTTTCCATCACGTAGCACATTTATTCCGGGTTCTCAGCAATTATTTGGTTTAAAATCACAATTGCAGTTTGGTAAATTAAACATTACGTCTGTTTTAGGTGTTCAAAAATCTCAGCGACAAACTGTAAACCTGGCTGGTGGCGCTGCTGCACAAGTAATAGATTTTAGGGCTGATGAATATGAAGAAAACAGGCACTTTTTGCTAGGTCAATATTTTAAGGATAATTACAATAAAGTATTAGCCAGAATTCCTGCTGTAACAACTCCTGTGCAGATTCTTAGATTGGAGGTTTGGGTAACCAATAGAAATGGCAGCACTACCAATACCAGGGATATTGTAGGGTTAATGGATTTAGGTGAAAGAGATGCTTATCGTGGTCAGCCAAGTGCCACCAATCCTAATCCGCAGGCTCCGTATATTATTAATACATTGGTTAGTTCCCCGCAAGGGCTTCCAGGTAATGAAACCAACGACTTGTATAAAAATATTATCAGTAATCCAGGCAACCGGAACCCTGCACTTATTGTAAGTAATTTGCAAACATTGGGTTTGTTTCCTGTACAGGATTTTGAAAAAATATTTGCCCGTAAATTAGATTCTACCCAATATTATTTTAACAGGCAGGCAGGCTATATATCGCTTAGCCAGCCTTTATTGCCCGATGAGATTTTGGGTGTTGCGTATCAATATTCCTACAATGGAAAAATTTATCAGATTGGAGAATTTTCGCAGGATTTACCGCCGGATAGCTCCGTAGCCACACAAAAGATTTTATTCCTTAAATTATTAAAAGCCACATCGCAGCGTACCAGTTTGCCTATCTGGAAGTTGATGATGAAAAATGTGTATTCTGTAGGTTTTGGTACACTTACACCTACCGATTTTAAAATAAATTTGCTTTACCAGGAGCCTGGCCAGGGTTGGAAAAGGTACGTACCATTCGGTGATAAAAACCAGGGCACGCCACTGCTTTCTTTGGTAAATCTCGACAGGCTTAACAACCAGCTGGATCCGCAACCGGATGGGGTGTTTGATTATGTAGAGGGTTATACGGTTTTATCTCAATACAGCAGGATTGTGTTTCCGGTGCTGGAACCTTTTGGTCGGGATCTTGCAGCACAAATTTATAATACCGTGCCTGCTGCGGCAAAAGACACTTTGTACTATGCCCTGTACGATTCTATCAAGGCAGTGGCACAACAATACCCCAACCTCAACCGATTTGTTTTAAAAGGGTCTGCCCGTACCTCCGGCTCCTCGGATATCAGCATCGGATACAATATTCCAAGGGGTAGTGTAACAGTTACTGCCGCAGGCCAAACATTAATTGAAGGCAATGATTACGATATTAATTACGATTTAGGCACCATAAAAATTACCAACCAGGCAATTTTAAATGCAGGTCTTCCGGTACAGGTAAATTTTGAAAACAATGCAGCCTTTGGCATTCAGCAAAGAAATTACCTTGGCTTACGGCTGGATTATTTGGCCAAAAATACTTTGAAAGAGCAGTTATCCATTGGTGGAACCATTGTTAGATTGGGCGAAAGGCCGTTCTTTACCAAGAATAACCTGGGCGAAGAACCCATTAGGAATGCTATGTATGGGCTGGATGTTAACTACAGAAAAGAGATGCCACGCCTCACCAAAATATTAGATAAACTTCCTTTTTATTCAACTACTGTACCGTCATCCATCAACTTTTATGCAGAAGGCGCTATGTTGAGTCCGGGGCATGCACCACAAATAGGAAGTGGCTCCAGCGGTACTGTTTACATCGACGATTTTGAGGGTAGCAAATCCGGTATTGATTTGCGTTTTCCTGCCATTAGCTGGGCGATGGCCTCTACACCAAAAGGAGCTACCAGTGGGTTCACCAATCAGGAACTTTTTCCGGAGGCATCCAGTAATAATTCATTGGACTATGGAAAAAACCGATCGAAAGTAGCCTGGTACCAGATTGAACCAACCCTGCAACAATTTAAAGGTGTTAATAATCCGCTGGGAAATAACCGGGCAGAATTAAGTGATCCGAGAAGCAGGCTGGTAAGACAAAGCGAAATTTTTCCACTAAGAACCACCGACTTTGGCCAAAATCAGTTGATCACTTTTGATCTTGCTTTTTATCCCAACGAAAAGGGATCTTATAATTTTGAAGACAAGCCGGCAAACATCAATGCTGACAACACGTTAAAAAATCCAAAGCAGCGATGGGGTGGCCTGATGCGTAATATTGATCAAACAGATTTTGAAACAGCCAATATCGAATTTATTGAATTCTGGATGCAGGATCCTTATGTAAATACAGCGTCAAGACCGAATGCATCTTCATCTACCGGAGGTAAATTATATTTTAACCTCGGTAATATTTCGGAAGATGTTTTAAAAGATGGCAAGCGTTTTTATGAAAACGGCCTGCCTACACCAAAATCTATATTACCTACAGATAATTCAGTTTGGGGTAAGGTGCCTTTAAATCCCATACAGGTAACCAATGCATTTAGTAATGAACCTACCGACAGGGTATTTCAGGATGTGGGTTTTGATGGATTAAATGATGATTCTGAAAATATTAAAATGGCGCCTTACATTACTAACCTAGGTAGTGTACTAAACCCTGCTGCTTTGCTGCAGGCCAGAGCCGATCCTTCCCGTGATAATTATGTTTGGTACAGAGATCCGTCGTTTACAGAAAACGATGGTATTGTAAAACGCTACAAGGATTTTAATAATACGCAAGGCAACTCCCAGATAAATGACGGGTCTTCTATTTATTCATCCGCGGCAACCTTGTATCCTGATGGAGAAGATATCAACCGGGACAACACCATGAACGAAACTGAAGAGTATTTTCAATACATAGTAAGCATTAAGCCCAACACCAGCGGGCAGATGCAGATTGGAAATAATTATATCGTTGATAGAAAAGAAGTTGCCATCAATAATTTACCCGATGGAACCAGCCGTACGGAAACATGGTACCAGTTTAGAATACCCATTGCCAATTACAATAAGAGGATAGGTAATATACCTGATTTTAAATCAATCCGGTTTTTCAGAATGTATTTAACTGACTTTGACAGTACCGTAGTAATGCGCTTTGGTAAGCTGGAACTTACCAGAAATATCTGGCGACGTTTTCCTTTTAAAATTGATGAAAGCGGCAACTATCAGCCACCTACAACCGATGTAGAATTTTTTGTAAATGGTGTTAATATTGAAGAAAACGACAAGCGGTCACCATTGCCTTATCGCACCCCAAGGGAAATTCAACGGCAGCAGGTACAAAGCAACAATGGTGTTAACCTGCTACAAAACGAGCAGAGTATGTCACTTCGTTTTTGCAACCTCGGTAAAGGCGATTCAAGAGGCGTACAACAAACTTTTGCCAACAGAGATTTGAGGCAGTTTGGAAAACTCTCCATGTATATTCATGCAGAAAATTATATTAAAACACCCACCAGTATCCGGGACAAAGATTTAAATGCTGTGGTAAGAATAGGTACCGATTTTGCCAACAACTATTATGAAATTAAGATACCATTATTTTTAACCCCTTTAAATACTAATTTAAATCCCAATTCGGATGCATACAACGATTCGCTCTGGAGTATACTAAACAGCTTAAATGTGGATCTTAACTTGCTTCCCAAAATTAAGGCAGATCGTAACTCCAGCGGTGCATCTGTAACAGAGCCTTACAGGGTGGCACAATCTAATGGACAAACCTATTCTATTATGGGCGACCCTAATCTTGGCGAGATACGTGGGATATTGATTGGTGTTGAAAATGCCCGGCACCCTAGTGCCTGCGGCGAAATGTGGGTAAATGAATTAAGGCTTACTTCTATCAATGAAGATAAGGGCTATGCTGCAATGGCAAGGCTTGATATGACGCTGGCAGATTTAGGTACCATCACTGCATCTTTTTCTACCCACACTACAGGGTTTGGTAACCTGGAGCAAAGGGTTAACGAACGATTCAGGGATAACCTGGTTCAATATAACATTGCCACCAACCTGGAGTTAGGAAAATTATTGCCTAAAAGTGCCGGTATGTCCATCCCTGTTTTTGCAGGCATTTCAGAATCTATCAGCACACCCCAATATGATCCATTTGATATGGATATAAAATTGAAAGATAAACTGGGCGCTGCTAAAACCAGTGCAAGAAGGGATTCCATCAGCCAGGCGGCAGTAGATTTTACCAGTACTAAAACGCTCAATTTTACCAATGTTCATAAAAATAAAATGGGTACCGGTAAGCCCAAAATTTATGATATTTCCAATATTGATGTTAGTTATTCCTACATCAGTACCAAAAGCCGCAACCCCTTAATTGAAAACAATGAAGTAACCCGGCATAGGGGAGGACTAGGGTATAATTTTGCACCCCAGCCAAAATACCTGGAGCCATTTAAAAACATCAGGTTTTTTAAGAAACGAAAAACACATTGGTTTGATTTGATAAAAGATTTCAACTTTAATTTATCCCCATCGCAGCTAAGTTTCCGTACGGATATTCAACGGCAATTTGGTGCCATCAGGCCAAGGAGTATTGGATCGGATAAATATAAAATACCGGAAACCTACGATAAGTTTTTAGTGCTGCAGAGAGATTATATTTTTAGATGGAATTTTACACGGTCAATTAATTTTGATTTTACCGCTACTAATAATTCGAGGGTAGATGAACCTTATGGCAGGCTGGATACGCCGGAGAAAAGTGATACAGTTTGGAAGCGGTTGTTAAACGGGGGAAGAAATACACTGTACAACCACACAGCTAATTTTTCATACACCTTGCCCACTTCCAAATTCCCATTGTTGGATTGGACTACCATGAATATAAAATACCAGGCAACCTATCGTTGGATAGGAGCGAGCCGCCTTGCAATTGAACTGGGAAATATTATTGAAAATAGCCAGACAAAAGAAGCAACTGCACAATTTGATTTTACCAAATTATATAACAAATTAAAGTTTTTCAGGGCAATAGAACAGCCTCGTGACACAAGTTCAAGAACTGCGGTAGAAACGAGGACAGATACTGTTTTCCGTTATGTAAAACGGAATGGCGTAAAAGTAAAAGAAGTAAAAAGGCTTAGAATAAAAAAGATACGTAATCCTAATTCCTTACCGGATATTGGTACGTTGGGAAGGGTGTTTGGAAAATTGATCAGCAGTGTAAAACAAGCTAATATTTCTTTATCCGAAACCGGCAATACACGCCTGCCCGGTTATGCCGACAGTACAAAGTTTGTTGGGCAAAACTGGGCCAGCATGCAGCCAGGCTTCGATTTTTTATCCGGCTATCAACCAGATACCGCCTGGCTAAACAAAGCGGCAAGGCAGAATGTAATTACAAAAAGCAGTGAGTTTAATACCATCTTTCAGCAATCGTATAACCAACGGATTGCCATTACAGCACAGTTGGAGCCGGTGAGAGATTTAAGTATCAGTATTAATGTAACCAAATCGTTTAATAAAAGTTATTCTGAATTATTTAAAGATACCAGTGGCACAGGCAATCAGTTTTCACATTTAAGTCCATATTCAGGTGGCGGATTTGATATTAGTTTTATCTCCTTTAAAACGATGTTTGGTAAGTTTGACCCCAATCAAATTTCTGCTACGTTTACTAAGTTTCAGGACTACCGGCAAATTATTTCTCAACGGCTGGGTAAAGCCAATCCTTACTCTATTGAACCTACTGGTAATGAGTACGCCTATGGCTACAACAAATATGCGAATGATGTACTGATACCGGCATTTATTGCAGCCTATACGGGTGGCGATCCTAACAATGTTTCGCTGATAAAACAAAGCAATTCCAATATCAGTTCCAACCCGTTTAGCGGATATTTACCCAAGCCCAACTGGAAGTTAGATTATACCGGCCTCAGCAGGATACCAGGACTGGAGAAGATATTTACCAATGTAACAATGTCTCATGGTTATACGGGCAGCTTAAGCATGAATGGCTTTACATCCGCCCTGTTTTACCAGGATATTGACCGCTATGGTTTTCCATCTTTCTATGATTCAGTGTCTCAAAATTTTGTTCCCTATTTCCTGGTTCCTAACATTACTATTTCTGAACAGTTTGCACCATTGTTTGGTCTTGATATGATGTTTACCAACCAGTTGGAGGCCAAGGTAGAGTTTGTTAAACAACGTACACTTAGTTTAAGTTTAATAGACTTTCAGTTGAGCGAAACAAGGTCAACCGAATTTTCAATTGGAGCCGGCTATCGCAAAAAAGGTTTAAAATTACTGGGAGGTTTAAAACTCCCGAAGTTTTTAAGTAAAGACGGCAGCAGCAAGCTGGATAATGAAATTAAATTCCGATTTGATTTTAGGATAAGGGATAACGTAACCGTTAATAACCGGCTCGACCAGGTAGCCACCCTGCCAACAAGTGGCAGCAAGGAAATTACCCTTACACCCAGCATAGATTATTTCCTTAACAGCAGAATAAATATCAAATTATTTTTCGATCAGCGAAGGGTAATACCCTACATATCTTCCAGTGCCCCTATCACCAATACAAGGGCTGGTGTTCAGATTAGGATATCGTTGGCTCAATAAAATTGTTTTTGTAGCATAATAAAGCCCTTGTATTTTTTACAAGAGCTTTATATTAGAAGTCAGGTTTCAATTTGTTTTTCTTTTTAACAGTGCACCTGCTGAGCAATTTATTACGTGTCCGCCATGCAACAACATCACCCGATTCGCTCAGGAGTTTTATTAGGTTTGGCATATGCATACCGTGCAATTGGTTCTACGCCGTAATAGCCATCAACACCAAGCGATGTAATGCTGCCGGCTTGTTCTATGGAGATAAAGCCATCAGGCTGTACAATGTTTTCATCATTAAGGTATACAGCCTGCACAGCACCAATTACAAAAAATGTATCGTTGTGGGTGATAGGGATTATTTCCACCAATTCCATCGAATATTGAATGGTGCTTTCTGCCACAAAAGGCGCTATACAACCTGGTTTGTAAACAGGCGTAAGCCCTGTGGCAGAAAACTCATTTTCTTCCAGCGGATATCTAGCGCTTGTTTGATGAGCTGCTTCCATCATGGCGGGGTGTATATGATTAATGGTGTATTTACCATTGGTTTCAATATTGCCAATGGTGTGCGGTGCTGCTTCTCTTGGCCTGTTTACATAGCCAATGAGTGCCGGGTTGGCACCAATATGAACGATGTTACTAAAGATAGCCACATTGGGCAATCCATCATTATTAATGGTACCAATTAAGCTCACCGATTTAAATCCCGACAGGCTGTTTATGAAATTTCCCCGGAAAAAACGATCCCAGTTATTGATGGTTTCTAAATTGTATTGCCGCATAATACATAAATGTTTGAACAAATAAAAAGTTCACTTTAAGTAGGGTTGATACTTTTATAAAGTTATTGGGTAAGTTCAATTTTTATAACTTATTTTGAAAATCATTTAAAGAGGTGGTTTTTAATTTACCTTCTTTAATCAAAGCCATTTCCTCAAAGCCTTTCTTTCAATTTCTTACAATTTCTTGTTTTGTAGGCGCTTCATCTGTTTCGATATTTTTTACAATGGCTTCCTCCACATCTTCCCCATAAGTAATACAGCCAGGTAATACAGGAACGGACACGGTATAACCGCCTTCAGCTTCTCTGTGCAAGTGTATTTTGTATGTGTACGTATTATTGAATGATTTAAGTTTGTAAATTGTCTTTAATTCGCTTTAATAAGCAAAGCTATATCAATCATTTTAATATGGCTCGTAGTGCACCTTTCGCAAATGTATAAATCATTTTTTTGAAAATAAAAGCAAGGATAGCTCTTTGTTAATATCATCGGTTTTAAAAAAAGTTGAAATAGAAATTTTAAAAACAACGACCAATTTTCCTAATGTAAAAAAAGACGATTCCCACTTTCCATTTCGATAAGATTGTATTGCCCTGAAATTACACAAGCAAACTCACAGAATTATTTTTGAGAAAAGTGTTTAAGTTCTCTTAAACTATTAGAATCAAGTCTAGTGGAAATGTATAATTGGATAGCTGAACTTCTTTATTAAAATATGCTACGCTTCATCATCTTCCAAAAATATTTCATAACCGCTGCCTTCCTTCCACTCCTGTTTTTCTACTTCCCTGTTGCCGATTAAATCTGCTACCAACGATGTCCAGCCAGTTTGGTGGCTTGCACCGAGGCCACAACCGGTATCGCCATGAAAATATTCATAAAACAACACCAGCTCTTCATTGCCTGGTTTTTTGTAGAAATCATTGTAATCGCCATACACTTTCCGGTTGCCTTTTTCATCTTTTTCGAGCAGGCTTACTACCCTGTCTGTTAGTACCTTTGCTACTTCCTCCAGGTTTAGCATGTTGCCGGAACCTACCGGGCATTCAACTTTCAGCCGGTCGCCATAAAATTCTCCATACTTCCTTATGGAGCGGATGATTAAATAATTGATGGGCATCCAAACAGGGCCACGCCAGTTGCTGTTGCCTCCAAAAAGATTACTGGTACTATCGCCTGGATCGTATTGTATGGTATGGTTTACACCATCAACCGTAACAGAATAAGGGTTGGCTTCGTGGTATTTGGATAAGGCCCTTATGCCACCATCCGATAAAAACTCATCCTCCTGCAACAACCTTTTAAGTAAGTGAATGAGCCTGTCTTTTTTTACCAGCGAAAGCAACTCCTGTTCTCCATCACCTTTTTCTTCGTTCGGTAAAAACAGGTTATTTTTTTTACGGTAATTATTAAACCAGCTGCTTCTTTTTTTAAAGTCGGGAAGTTTATCAAGTGTTTCTTTGTTGATATGGCTTACTGCAAAAAGACTGGTAAGGCCTACGATACTTTGGATTCTTAATGGCAAAGGATCCTCGCCTTTTATGCAAAGCGTATCGTAAAAAAATTTGTCCTCTTCATTCCACATCTGGTGGCTGTTGAGCGCTTCGGCAATTAGTACAAAGTGTTCAAAAAATTTAGTAGCAGTATCTTCAAAAGCTATATCCTGCTTGGCTATTTCCAACGCCATATCCATCATATTAAGTGCATACATACCCATCCAGCTGGTACCATCGGCCTGCTCTAAATGCATGCCTTCTGTAAAATGCTGGCTTCGGTTAAATACCCCAATATTATCCAACCCCAAAAATCCACCTTCAAAAATATTATTACCGTTTTCATCCTTCCGGTTTATCCACCAGGTAAAGTTGATGAGCAGTTTTTGAAATACCCGCTTTAAAAAAATGATATCTCCTTCACCAACAGTTTCTTTTTCTATGCGGTATATTTCCATGGCCGCCCATGCTTGTACCGGCGGATTTACATCACTGAAATTCCATTCGTAAGCCGGTAGCTGGCCATCTGGTTTCATGTACCATTCCCTCATAATTAGCAGTAGCTGGTGTTTGGCAAAAGTACTGTCAACCATGGCTAGGGCTATGCAATGAAAACCAAGGTCCCATGCGGCATACCAGGGATACTCCCATTTATCCGGCATTAAAATAATGTCCTGATTTTTCAGGTGCTTCCAGTCGCTGTTACGGCCAAATCTTTTACCATCATTTGGTTCTGAAATTCCATCGCCGGTATTTAGCCAGCGGTCTACATCAAAATGATAATATTGTTTGCTCCAAAGCAAACCAGCCAGCGCTTTGCGTTGTATGTTTTTTAAATCTGCAGTAATATTGGTTGGGATGATGGCATTGTAAAAATCATCAGCTTCCTGCTTGCGAGATTCAAATATTTTTTCAAAACCAGGTGTAAATGGCTTGTCATCCTGGCTATTGGTAAGGCGGCAATAAATGGTTTTTGTTTCGCCTGCCTTTACCTGCAGTTCATATACCGGCGAAAATTTTGTCCCTGTTTTTTTTGCCCTTAGTTTGGCTTTATTGGTGCCATGTACAACGGCTTCATTGATGGCATCTTTTGTAAAAGGTGTAGCATTGGCTGTACCATTTACCTTGTGCATATTGGTTTCATTTTCGGTAAAGAGGCAATCGGAGGGGTATTGAAAATAGAAGTAATAATTACCCAGCCGGGGGTGACTTGCTTTTACAGCTGTTTTATTAAGAGATGTTATAGCTGGTTTTGGTTCGTCAGCGGTATAAGCCCATCGGTTGTAAAACCAAAGTGTAGGCAATACCGTTATGGGTGCATTTTTTGCACTTTTATTGGTGATGGCAATTTTTATAAAAATATCCTGTGGGTTTTGCTTTGCATACGTAACTGTTACATCAAAATATTCATCCTTATCAAAAACACCTGTATCCAGAATTTCATACTCCGGTTCTGTTTTACTCCTCTGTTGGTTGGTGCTTAACAGATCCTGGTAAGGGAATTCATTTTGCGGATACTTGTACAGGTATTCCATATAATAATGGGTAGGAATATTATCCTGGTAATAATACAATTCCTTTACATCCTCACCATGGTTACCATCGTAGTTGCCAACGCCAAACAGGCGTTCTTTAAGTATATGATCCTTCCCATTCCAAAGAGCAACAGAAAAGCACAGGTTTTGAAAATAGTCTGATATACCTGCAATGCCATCCTCGCCCCAACGATAAGCCCTGTAGTGCGATTGGTTGAATGGCAGATAACCCCAGGCATCGCCATACGGACCGTAATCTTCCCGTACGGTACCCCACTGTCGTTCGCTTAGATATGGTCCCCACAACTCTAATGGAATCGGCTTTTTATTATTTACTGCAAGACGTTGATGTTCTGCTGTCATAGATAGAAGTTTTATTGGTATTCATTCATTCTAAAAAAAACCAGTTAGGCACAACAAGCAATCGTTTTTTTTATAGGATTAAGTAATTAGTTCGCAAAGCCTGGTCGGTATTGAGTTAGACTCTATTTACTTTTTTGCCTTGATGCAAAAAAGTAACAAAAAAGATCAAGGCTGTGAATAAAAAGGCTGAAATTTTCCGCATCAACCTAAAATCAAGGAACTCGCCGCAAGAGTTAAATAATTTATAGATTGTACTGGCTCAAACAGCCTTGATTTCTTAACGGCTGATGTGGAAAATTTCTAGCACTTTTTATTCAAGGCCACAACCAGTCATCATTTACTACTAATTTGCCTAATCCTATTTTATTATTAAATAGCTATAAAAGTAAGGAATTAATTTTCCACCCCGATGGCAGTTTAATAAAAAACACCGCAACCGATTGCGGTTTTACCAATTGAATAAGCTTAAAAAAATTGAGCTTTTTAATAATGACCCTTGTGCAGCTAAACTCAATTCAAATAAATCCTGATTCTTAACGTTTGCATGATAATATAATTTCTTAATTTCATAGCACACTCAACTTAGTATATGAAAACATTATCTGAAACCTGGTTTGCTGAAGGATACATAGATTTTGAATTAAAGAAATACACGCTGCTGGCCTATTTGCAGGAAATCAACAAGGGCTTTACTGCAAACAAATTGTATCCACAGCTGGCCGATATAATATTTCATTATAACAACGTGATTGCTTTTAGGGATAATAAAAAATTTTTACAGAATCATTTCCCCAAGCGGTTAACTGGTGTGCAGTTAGAAAAGCTTTCGCTGTTTTATATACAGGTAATTGAAGATGATGAACTGATGAAAGAACTGGAAGACATCATCCGTTACGCAAGCGGCAAAATGAAAAGCACCATTGCAGATGGAACAGAAATCTATGAATTTGTGGAGGATAAAATAAATATAGTGCCCATCGGCCTGATGCCGTTGGACAACAGCGAAGGGTATTTCTTTTTGGTAAATGGCCAGCAAAGAGATACACAGGTTTACCAATACCGTCTTACTATTTTTGAAAAGCAGGATGAAAAATACCGGGGTATTAAAATTGATTATATTGACAGTTGGTATAAAAGTATCTACTCTACCTACGAGCAAATAAAAGCTGACCTTATAAGATTAAAAACCGATCTGCCCAATCCGGCAGTTTATGCTATGGAAACCTCCATGCATTTTCCAGTAGAAGAAACGCTTTTGCCGGTTGCTAAAAGATGTTTGGTAAAATACATTGCAGTGGCTGCATAATAGTTGCCTGTTTTTTACTGGTGGTATGGTGAAAAGAACTAAATGCCTGCATTGTAAGCCAGTATCGTATGCAATATTTAAAGCAAATGTTCGTTTTGTATTAATTCTTTCGCCAATAAAAAAATTATATAAATGAATCAGCAATTACAAAGCTTAACAACAAGAGATCAATTCATGGCCTTCTTTCGGGATAACAATTCCATAAGTATGTTAAGCAACGACGATAAGGCAGAAATTGCCGCACAAATACTTGCTGAAGATGCTATTATTAATCACAAGCGGCTGCAGGAACTTTTATCTGAGTATAATTTATCGGTTCAACAGATTGTAATGGATCAAAATTCTGCTCCTATATTTTAACCCTCCGTTATTGTTAATTATAATTAGTTTGATTAAAAGTCAAACTGTAGCTGTATGACATCCTGCGTGAGATTGAATGACACAGGGATATAGCTACTACATTCTTTTACCTCTATTTACAGTTATTCTTTATTCTAAAAAGATAACTTTCAATTACCCTTTTTTTCAGTGTATATTTTCAAAAATGGTTATAATATTCTTCCATACAACAAGATGGTAAATTTGTTTTTTATGAAGGTATTGGTTTCACACTAGCACATTGATTTCAGTTTGTATTACAAAATCCAGACTTATAGATAGCGTGTAATTTTTTTTGTAAGTAGTTACGTCAAAAATCAAAAATCCCACCCTGAACTTATTGATCAACCTTTTTTCAGGGATCAATAAGTATGCAGGATGGGACGTTGACAGCTGGATGATAATTGACATCAACTCATTAGCTTTTAACAGTTAAGCTAGCTGAGTCAATTATTTGTTTGAAACAATTGTAGTTAATACAACTGTAGGCTGTATATTGAAAGATTTTGAAAACCTTTCATTACCTACCGTCAATGTAAAATCCAATTCCTGGTTGCCCGTTTTTTCAATTTTCATTGTTTGCACTTTATTCTTACTGTATTTAGCAGAATAAATTTCACCTTCTTTTTTGTCGGTTAGTACAAAAGAGGATGTTTTGTGATCAATCGATTTAATTGCTACCTCAAAAAGCAGGTAATCACCTTCTTCTCCAAGATACTTTACATCAAGTGGTCCATCTGCTACGGTTACATAGTTTACTGCTGTTGCAGTATCTGTTAATGAAGTAGCAAAACTGTTGCTTGCAAATAACACGATCACTGAAAGTGCTAAAGCTGTTTTTTTAATTGTTGTCATTGTTTTTTTTATTTAAATGGTTATACAAAACTTTGTCTTTATCAACTGTTTTTACAGTTAATTTTTTATACCTCATATGGCGATGATGATAAAAATACAAACGCTCAGTGGCGTATTTTAAAAGTGGTAATAACAGTTTGTTATTTTTTTTGATTCCACTTTTGTTTAGTGTAACAATCTTTTGTTGCTTACGGATATTTCCAGATTGATAACACAAAGATAGGCCGGGTGTTTCACCCTCCAACATCAACTTTAATGGGCTTTACTTACTGTAAAAAAATAATTAAAACTGTAAAAGCCTTTATGGTATTGAGTTATAGAAAAAATATTTAATGATGGCCAAACATCAAAACCAACTGGTTTGATAACAATTGCTTAATGAAACAAGCCGTTTATTGTATGTTTTTTAACAATTGAAATACAATAACAACTGCTTAAAAAAGTACAATCAGTTTATCTTGTATAAAATAATTACTGATGAAATTGATTTGCTTATTTATTTTTTTAACGCATAATTTATTGATGTATGGGCAATCTGTAAATGATTCTCCTTTATCAGCCTACAGCACTGAATGGAATAAAGAAACATACAGTAAATGCAATACGGGCAGTAACATAACTTATCTTTCAGCAGAAGAGAAAGAAGTAATTTATATACTCAATCTCGTACGCAGTAATCCATTATTATTTGTAAATACAGTACTTGCAAAATATCCGTCAGTAAGCGACAAAGCGTATTTATTAAAGGATAAAAAGTATTACATGAGTTTAATAAAAACACTCAGTGAAATGGCTCCGCAAAAAGTATTTGATGTTGATAAACTTTGCTATGAAAGTGCTTTTTGCCATGCAGTGGAATCGGGTAAAAACGGATACACCGGGCACGCCAGGCTCAATAAAAACTGTGAAGATAAGCGGCATTACATGGGCGAATGTTGCGATTACGGGAATAGTGAACCGCTTGAAATTGTATTGTCTCTTTTAATTGATGAAGGTGTACCATCATTTGGTCACCGTAAAATACTGTTGGGTAATTATACCAAAATTGGTTTGAGTATTAAGCCCCATAAAAAATATGAAACCAATACTGTGATTGATTTGTGGTGAGGTGGTGAATGGTGAATGGTGAATGGGCAATGGTGAATAGTGAATGGTGAATGGTGAAAGGGCAGTGGTAAATGGGCAATGGTGAATGGGCAATGGTGAATAGTGAAAGGTGACAGGACAATCTTAAAATCACAAATCACAAATCACAAATCAAAAACCGTTCTACATGTTTCTGCGATACTGCCCGCCTACTGAATACAACGCATTAGTGATTTGACCAAGGCTACAATATTTTACAGTTTCCATTAGTTCTTCAAATAAGTTTCCATTGCTAACAGCTACGGCTTGTAATTTTTTTAACCGAATGGCAGATTCTGCTACATTCCTTTGCTGGAAAGCCTTTAAAGCGTTTATCTGAAACTCTTTTTCTTCTGTTGTGCTCCTGATTACTTCTGTTGGTAAAATAGTAGGACTGCCATTTTTATTTAAAAAAGTGTTGACACCAACAATGGGATATTCACCGTTGTGTTTGAGCGTTTCGTAATATAAACTCTCTTCCTGAATTTTATTGCGTTGGTACATTCTTTCCATAGCACCCAATACACCACCTCTTTCAGAAATACGGTTGAATTCATTCATCACTGCGGCTTCCACCAGGTCGGTTAATTCTTCAATGAGGAACGCACCCTGGTTAGGGTTTTCATTTTTGGCGGTGCCCAATTCTCTGTTGATGATTAATTGTATTGCCATTGCACGGCGTACACTTTCTTCTGTTGGTGTAGTAATCGCTTCATCATAAGCGTTTGTATGAAGACTGTTGCAATTGTCGTAGATAGCATACAATGCCTGCAGTGTGGTGCGTATATCGTTGAAGTCAATTTCCTGTGCATGCAGGGACCGCCCGCTGGTTTGAATATGATATTTTAATTTCTGACTACGGTCATTGCCTTTGTATTTAAGCTTCATCGCTTTAGCCCAGATCTTTCTGGCCACTCGTCCAATTACACTGTACTCAGGGTCCATTCCATTGCTGAAAAAGAAAGAAAGATTAGGCGCAAAATCATCAATGTGCATTCCCCGGCTTAAGTAATATTCTACATAAGTAAAACCATTGGCTAATGTAAAGGCAAGTTGTGTAATTGGATTAGCACCAGCCTCTGCTATATGATAGCCACTAATGCTTACACTGTAAAAATTCTGCACCTTATTTTTGATAAAATACTCCTGCACATCGCCCATTAATTTTAAAGCAAACTCCGTAGAAAAAATACAGGTATTTTGGGCCTGATCCTCTTTCAAAATATCTGCCTGTACTGTACCTCTAACGGTTGAGAGCGCTGTTGCCTTTATCTGTTGATAAACATCAGCAGGTAAAATATCAGCACCACTTAATCCAAGCAATCTTAAACCCAATCCATCATTTCCGTCAGGGAGTCCTATTGTATAACTATTTAGAAAAGCACTTAAATTATTTGAGTCTTTTAAAGCCCCTCCTTTGGAGGGGTTGGGGGAGGCTATCCCAATATATTTTGGCAATAAATCAATTGCATATTTTGCCTCAATAATTTTATTAACTTCTTCCTGTAAATTATTTTCAATAATATATTTTTCGCATTGCTGATCGATAGCAGCATTCATAAAAAAAGCAAGTAGCATGGGCGCCGGGCCATTAATGGTCATGCTCACTGAAGTTTTTGGATTGCATAAATCAAAGCCACTGTATAATTTTTTTGCATCATCAACGGTGGCAATGCTTACACCACTGTTACCCACTTTACCATAAATATCCGGACGATGATCAGGGTCTTCGCCATATAAAGTAACAGAGTCAAATGCCGTAGATAAACGCTTGGCGGGCTGGCCAATACTTACATAATGAAAGCGCCTGTTGGTCCGCTCCGGGCCACCTTCGCCTGCAAACATCCTGGTGGGGTCTTCGCCCTCACGCTTTAATGGAAATACACCTGCTGTATAAGGAAATTCACCCGGTACATTTTCCTGTAACTGCCATTTTAAAATATCTCCCCAATCTTTATATTTAGGCAAATACACTTTTGATATCACTGTGCCGGAAAGACTTTTATAAGTAAGTTCCTGCTTAATAATTTTATTTCTTACATGGAACTCGTAAAAATCTTTTTGGTATCGTTCAATAACTTTCGACCAGTCGTGAATTAAATCAAGATTATCACTGCTGATCTTTTTAATGACATTTTTTTCTATTTCATCAATGTGTTTTGCAACATCTGGTAATAATTTTTTTGCTCCGTTTAACTGATAATATTGTGATGCCAATTCCCGCTGTTCCTCTACCCAGCTATCATATTCAGCATTGGTTTCTGCAATCTCTGCCAAATACCTTACCCGCTTTGGAGGAATAATTGTGGACTGGCTAAATGTATCGTTTACATGTACATGATGTTCTATCGCTCCTTTAAATTTCACATCACATTTTGATGCTACTTTCTCCATCAGTCTTTCAAATAATTCATTTACACCGGGATCATTAAATTGTGCTGCAATGGTACCAACAATTGGTAGTTCCATATCTTTTGCATTCCATAAATTATGATTGCGTTTGTACTGTTTACGTACATCATGCAATGCATCCAACGCACCGGCTTTATCAAATTTATTGAGGCAAATGATATCAGCATAATCAAGCATGTTTATTTTTTCCAGTTGAGAAGGCGCACCATATTCCGGTGTCATTACATACATGCTGATATCTACATAATCTAAAATGGAAGCATCACTTTGCCCCACGCCTGCACTTTCTAAAATGATAAAATCGTATGCTGCTGCTTTGCAAATATCAATGGCCTCCTGCACATATTGGCTCAGCGCTTTGTCGCTTTCCCTGGTAGCAAGGCTACGCATGTAAGCCCTTGGCGAAGAGATGGAGTTCATCCTGATACGGTCTCCCAGCAAGGCTCCGCCGGTTTTTTTCTTGGAAGGATCAACAGAAATAACAGCAATGGTTTTCTCGGAATAATTGCCTAAAAATCGACGAACTATTTCATCTGTAACACTGCTTTTTCCTGCACCACCTGTGCCGGTAATGCCGAGAACAGGGATATTTTTGTCCGTGGTAAGTTGAGTGTTGTCGGTTGATACAATTCCGTTTTCTGCATTCGTTATAAGCCTTGCAATTTTTCTCACATCTTTTAACTCACCCAATGTCATGGCGTTTTTGTAGTCGCCATTTCCATTCAGGTTATAGTCGCAACAAAGCAGCACATCTTCAATCATCCCTTCCAATCCCATTCTTCTGCCATCATCCGGACTATAAATTTTTGTGATACCATAATTATGTAATTCTTCAATTTCAACTGGCAAAATAGTGCCACCACCACCACCAAAAATTTTAATATGCCCACAGCCATTTTCATCCAGCAAATCTTTCATGTATTTAAAAAACTCCACATGGCCGCCCTGGTAGCTGGTAATGGCAATACCCTGTGCATCTTCTTCAATGGCACATTCAACAATTTCGAGGACACTGCGGTTGTGGCCAAGGTGTATGATTTCTGCACCCTTGCTTTGCATAATGCGCCGCATAATATTGATGGCAGCATCATGCCCGTCAAACAAACTTGCAGCAGTAACAATCCGAACTTTATTTTGTAATAAAAAAGCCATAATTAATTTTTTTGTGTCACAGTCATTTGTTCTAAACCCGGCATCGTTGGCCTGTCCCGGTTTTTTTCGGAAGTCATCCCGATCCCGGGTTCGGACTGTGTGCTGCCTCGGGACTCACTTGTACTGAATACCAATTTTAAACTAACCTAAATTTGTCATCAACAATTATGGATGAAAAAGCTGTAACAAAGAAAATAAGTAAACCTGCCGAATGCATGCAAACAATGAAATACAAAAGTACAAATAGCAACTGAAAGATAACAGTTGTTAGTTGTTTTGGGTGCAATTAAAATTGTCGTAGTATCTGCCTGGTATTTTTTTGCCGTTTAGGCGTTTAGGCGTTTTTTTCTCGCTAAGTCACGACTGAACGCCTTAACTGCGATAACACATTTTTTTATTTAAGTACCGAGTTACAATTGTATATACAGCATTGTTAACTTACTGCTCGGCAGACGAATACAATTTCGAATTTTCAGAGTCAAGCTCCCCTTTCCCCGTCCGAACGCCAGCCATAGAGATACATTCTGACGGGGCCTGGCCGGGCGGGCTTGGGAGTATAATATAAGTGCGCTGATGTTTTGCAGAATAAAACTGGAAAATGCAAAGCTGATTCTAAATTACAGTACAATAAAAGTGAGTCCACTAATCGAATAAGAAAAGAGCTTTGGGGTATCAGTGTCAAGCTCCCCTCTGCCTTTGGAGAGAGCTTGTCCCGATCTTTTATCGGGAGGTTGGGGGTGAGGTCTTACGAGGTACAGGGATTCCAGTTCTATAGAAAAGGGGCTGGGGGTGAGGTCAAACGGGCGGCGAAATAGGCGGATGTTTTATAAACTTAAAAATCCCTTCTAAAAAAAGTGTATACTGTTTTGTAGCGCCGATAGTTATCGGATTTTAAATACACCCGTTTTTTGCGGAGGTGTTGTCGCTAAATGTGATCAGGAAACAGCGAACTCATAGCAATAAAGTAATTGAATTACACTACCGAATCATCAATATAAATTGATTATTTTTTTATGCACCATTCATTCTAAAAGTAAGTGCAGCAAAATCTTCTAAACTCAATGCTTCCGCTCTTTTATTGAAAATTTCATCTTGCAATACTTCAGGAGAAAACATGCCTTTAACGGCGTTGCGCAAGGTTTTACGGCGCTGGCCAAAAGCCGTTTTTACCAATAGTCTGAAGGATTTTTCGCTGGTATAATTTAAGTCAGTTTTTTTTCGCCTTAAACGAATTACGCCACTTTGTACTTTTGGCGGAGGAGTAAAGCATTCATTGCTTACATCAAACAAATAATCTACCTGGTAAAAAGCCTGGATCAATACGCTCAAAACGCCGTACACTTTGCTGCCTTCTTTGCTTGCAGCCCGCTGTGCTACCTCTTTCTGGAACATTCCGATTACAACAGGCACCTGATCTCTCCAATCTAAAATTTTAAATAAAATCTGTGTAGAAATATTGTAAGGAAAATTCCCAATCACCACAAATGGCTCATCAAAAGGAGCATCAATATCCAAAAAACTTTGAGCGATAATTTTATCTTTTAATACCGGGTAGTTTTTTTGCAAATAGGCTGTTTTTGTATCATCTAATTCTACTGCCTTAAAATTTATAACAGGTAGTTGAATTAGATATTTTGTTAGCGCACCACCACCCGGACCAACCTCTAAAAGGTTGGTAAAACTGTCTTCTTTTAAAGCATCAACAATTTGTTTTATGATACTTTCATCTTTTAAAAAATGTTGACCAAGAGATTTTTTTAACTTCAAAATAGTTTGTTTGAAATAATGAAAGGAGCGGCGAAATTAACGCTTTTAATCTTCCACCGGCGTTATATAAAGGCATGCCGCATTTTGAAACAGTACCCGGAACAGCAAAATTGAATTTTGCCAACAAAAAATTGCTGCTGATTTAGAAATAGACTTTTTATTTGCATTACCTGTTGCGGGTTAAAATTTATTGGGCTTGAGTTGATTATAAAAACGCCTGGTAACAGCCGTCTTTTGGAAGTGTTTACCCTTTTGATATTTGCAGCTTATGTAGTAGATAAAAAAATTATGGAATTGCCAGCATATTAGTGACGCTCAATTTTATGACTTAGTTTTCTTTCGAAACAACAATCTTTCATTGGCCTATGCCAGCATTTTTAATATGCTGCCTTTTCTTCTGCGGCTTATTTTTAATTGTACGCCATTGGCAAGCGTAAGAATATTATTATCGGATGATATGGCAGAAATAAACCGGCTGTTTATAAGATGTGTTTTGTGTATCCTATAAAAAAACTGCTCTTCCAGCTTGTCTTCAAACCAATGCAATACTTTGGCTACTGTTAATGGATAGGCATTGTCAAAATAGAGCTTGCTGTAGTTGCTGTGTGCTTCAATTCTTACAATGTTGCAGGTGGCTATTGTTTTTATGCCCCGGTCTGTTGGGATATTAATGGGTGTTTCCATAATTATTTTTTTAAAATTTATATTGTTCCAATTGCTTCTATCGTAATAAATACATTTGCAGCTAACGCAATAAAACCACGTTGCCGCTCATCTCAATTATTTTTCCATTTCTTGCTTCTCCTTTTATTACCCATATGTAGTTACCTACCGGTTGTGGCCTGCCTTTTAGCATCCCATCCCAGCCTTTCGATATTTGTGTGGATTCATAAACCACTTCCCCATACCGGTTAAATATGCGGAAATGTTCTGTTGAAACAATGCCAACGGGGATCGGTCGAAAGAGGTCATTTGTTCCGTCGTTGTTGGGAGAAAATGCATTGGGTACATAATAAGTAATGCCATCATAGGTTTTTACTTTCACCGTGTCGTAACCAGTACAGCCTTCTTTATCCGTAACTTTCAAACTAAATAAAACACTGTCTGCATAAATAGTTGCCAATGGATTTGAAACAGCAGGATTATTCAGCAGGCTGGCTGGCTGCCAAAAATAATTTATACCACCCGTTGCCTGCAACTGGTGTGGTAAACCTGTTGCAGCAATCGTATCATTTCCTGCAAATGCCTGTACAGGCGCCTGTAATTTCACTACTACTGTATCACTCACTCTAAAGTTGCAGCCATAGCCATCTGTAACAGTAACAATATACTGCTGTGTTGCTGTTGGGTTAACTGTTGTAACAGCAGCAGTTGGATTTTCAATTCCGCCTGCAACCACTGGCTCCCATTGGAATGTTACCGGTGCTGTTATATTACCTACAACTGCAGTTACTATAGTTGAACCCCGTTCGCAGATAGCAATATTATTACCAGCATTTACAACAGGCAGCGGATAGTTTACAGCTACTACAGATTTGATATCAAAACAACTAAATCTGTTTGTACCCTTAATAAAATACGTGCCGCTTGATGCTGTTGCTGCATTGCTGTAACCGATTGTTGCAGCGGCATTCTGCCAGTAAGTAAATGTGAGGCCAGTTGATGAACCGGCTGTAACAGCGGCATCCGTTAAATTAGTGTAACCAGGGGCACATATTGGTGGAGGATTATTTATTATCACCGCAGGGTTAGCATTCATAAAAACGGTTACTAAAACTGTATCTGTACATCCGGATGCTGTACTTGTTATCAACTGATAAATACCAGTTGTATTAATGCTGCTTACATCATTTACAGCTACATTGTTTTGGTACCATACGTTTGTATTACTGCCGGTATTGTAAACAGCTGCAAGGTTAACAGCACTGCCGGTGCAAATATTGATTGTAGTATCAGCACCAAGGTTTGGTTTTGGGCTCACCGTAAGCGTTACTAAGGCAGTGTCGGTACAATTAAAATTATTTGTAACCACCAGCCTGTATGTGCCGGCAACACTTGCCATAGCAGGGTTAGCAACCGGTACATTATTGAATGTCCATAAAGTTGATAAGCCAGCGGTGTTAAATAAGTTTGTAAGGTTAGTAAATTCGCCACTGCATATAGTAACAGCCGTATCATTACCTATATCAGGTTTACTATTTATGATAACAGCAACAACAGCCGTATCTGCACAGCTAAAATTGGTTGAGGTAATTAACCTGTAATTGCCTTCTGCATTTACTGCTGATGAATTTAATACAGGTAGATTATTAAAAGTCCATGCAGTATTAATACCAGTAGTATTATACAAAATTGAAAGGTTAGCAAAATTGCCTTTACAGATATTTATGGCAGTATCATTTCCAAGTACGGGTTTTGGTTTTACAGAAAGTGTAAGCGACAGGGTATCGCTGCAGCCAAAGGTATTAAAAGCAATTAATTGATAGGTGCCATCTGTATTTACACTAGTGTTAACGATGGCAATGCTGTTAATATTCCACAGGTATATAACACCCGTTGCGGTATACAATGTATCAAGCTGCAATGAATTGCCCTGGCAGATATTGATGCTGGTATCATTGCTCAATATTGGTTTTTGATTAAAAGTAACGGTAACAATAGCCGTGTCTTTACATCCATTGCTATTAGCAGCAATCAATTGATAGGCACCTGCAATAATCACTGCTGAGGAATTGGTAACAGCAACAGTATTATATGTCCATGATGATGTAAGTCCGGTAAGGTTATAGAAAGAATTCAAGTTAATCGTGGTGCCGGCGCAGATGGCCACTGTACTATCATTTCCTACAGCCGGGCTGTTTGCCAAAATAATATTTACCAGTGCAGTATCTGAACATCCACCGCCATTTGTTGCTATCAATTGGTATACAGCAGGCACTACCACTAATGACGGATTGCTCACTGCTATGCCAGCAGTTGTCCAGTTGGCCGTAAGCCCGGTTGTGGTAAACAAAGCTGTAAGATTGACGCTGCCTGCTTTGCAAATAGTAATACTGTTGTCTGCACCTAAAACCGGCTTGTTGCTTACCGTTAGTGTTACAAAAGCTGTGTCGCTGCACCCGCTGGCGTTTAATACTATCAGCCTGTAAATACCTTGTACGCTTACGGTAGATGGATTATTTACTGATACGCCAGCAATTGTCCAGTTGCTAATAAGTGAAGCAGTATTATATACAACGGTAAGATCTGCCGTTTTGCCAGTACAAATATTTATACCAGTATCGCTACCTACTACAGGTATGTTGCTCATTAACAGATTCACTATTCTTATTAAACTATCACAACCCGCAATGGCCCTAAGTGTATCAGAATAAGTACCTGCGGTATTTTTTACAATTCCCCAAGGCAATGTATATGATGCTCCATTGCAAATACTGGTATCGGTAATAATTACTTGTGGAGAATTGCCACCACTGATAATTATTGTATCTCTTGTACGGCAACTGCCAAAGTTTACATCCACCCAATATAACCCCGGATCGCTAACAGCAAATGTATCTGCTGTGCTTCCATCCTGCCATTGATAACCAATCGCACCAATGGTTTGCGCCCTCAATATGTAATTGCGAAGTGTAAAACACAAGGTGGTATCATTACCAATAAATGGCCTTGCTTTTACAGTAATATTATATCGTTGAATTAAACTGTCACAACCACTGAATGACTGTAATGTATCAATATATGCTCCGGCAGTATTTGCAAAATCTCCCCATGGCAACAACAATATTTCTCCAAAACAAATAGAAGTATCTGTAACAACAGATGACGGTGCAGGATAGCCCAAAATATTAATGGTATCTCTGATAACACAATTACCAAAGTCAATTGCCACACGATACTGACCCGGACCAGTAACGACAAATGTATCTGCACGGGAATTGTTTTGCCAGGTATAACCCACAGCTCCGTTGAATGAAGCATTGAGGATATAATTGTTTTGTGAAAAACATAATGTAGTATCATTGCCCAATGGGTTTGCATTTGAAACACTTACCACTTCAAACGAATCTCTGTACACACAATCAAAGTAACTGATGTCAACCCAGTAGTACCCTTGCGTACCCATGTAAATACTTCTTGTGCTTGCGCCTGTACTCCACCGGTAAGTTTCGTTAGCGCCTCTCCTCACATCTACCAAAACTGAATCAGTACACAAAACAATTTTCTTTAATGGTCTGGGTGCTAATGGGCTTATTAAAACCCTTACGGTATCAGCACTTATACAACCATTATAGGTAACCCTTACCCTGTAATCATTACTACCGGTAGCAGTTACCCTAAAACTATCTGTTGCGCTGTTATTCTGCCATAAATACGTTGCGCCGGCATGTGATGTGGTCCTTAATACAATGGCTGCCGTGCTGTTGCATTGGATAATATCAGGGCCAAAATCAATGTACGGTCTTGCCGGAACCGTTACTGTTCTTGTAATAGAATCAACTTTATTACAACTGTTGTTTCGCACAATTAATTTTACAGTATAATTGCTGTCTACTGCTAAAGCAGGATAAAAATATGATGGCGATACAGCAGTGGAAGTAGCTCCGTTATGTCCCAAGTGCCATTGGTAAGTAATGTTACTACCATAGGTAGAATAGTTCACCAGTTTTACAGAATCGTCTTTGGTACAATCAAATGATGGTAAAAAATTAGCGCTTGCCAAACAATTGGTTAGCGGCAAACAAGTATCAGCATGTGAAACAGCAGACAACTGTAAAGCAATAGTGCCGGTAACTGCCGCATTATTTTTTACAATCGGTGTAAATACCTGTATATAATAACTCTGTCCCGGCACCAAACATTCGTAGGTGTTTTGAGTCAATGCATCCAGCACACAACTTTGTTCCTGCATGGCACCGCAATCACCTGTCATCATCCTGTATTTAATATCACTGCTGGAAGCATTGGTATTTTCAACTAAAAAAGTTGTTACATCCAACGTGTCTGTGCCACCAATATCCATACGGAACCAGCTTGTTTTATATTGTGCTGTCACACCATTTTGCGGACAGGTAAGTGTGGGAGAAAATTCACCATAGTCAGTTCCTATTGTATGACAATTAACCAATACAGATGCAGTAGCACTACCTGCTCCATTAATAGCAGCAGTAACAGCACGGCTGCAGAAATCACCTTCCTGCTCTATCATTTCAATTTCTGGAATTACATATTGATTTATCCTTGTGCAACCGGGCAGCAATAAATAATACGTTCCTGCTGTTACACAACTCTGCGACCATGAACCTGAAGGTGAACTAACGGTAGCCCGTGGCTGCACTTTTAAACTGTTGATGGAGGAATCTCCCGGAATGGTTTCTTTGTGCAACTGTATATCATCATCACTGTAAAACACATTAGTACCAATAC
>Ga0163154_10001105_pt1 | contig 42037 bp, 43 predicted proteins | sample OliLakLV19MP9P1_FD_148649 | JGI IMG/M metagenome (GOLD analysis project Ga0163154, IMG submission 148649) | Freshwater microbial mat bacterial communities from Lake Vanda, McMurdo Dry Valleys, Antarctica - Oligotrophic Lake LV.19.MP9.P1 | ecosystem: Environmental > Aquatic > Freshwater > Lake >... | reverse complement strand
TTCTGAAAGAGATCGACTTCATTGTTGGTGTCCCCCGCGACAAGATTCGTAGCATATGAGCGAAAAACGACGAATCTGCCGTCGGCAGAGATTTTCGGTCCAATGCTATCGTCGTTGCCTTGGGCACTTCCAACTCCATCGCTAATACGGGTAGTGGTTTGAGCGAGCGTACAGACTGGAAAAGCAAACGAGAGTGTGAAAAGTACGACAGACATAAGAACATTTTGGAATCGCACGTGCATGAACTATCTCCTCATTGATGACTTTGTCGAAACACTATCCACGACTAAATTCCATAATACCACAAAACACAACTAATAGTGGGTCACTTGTTACGCTGTAACAGTTCACACTTGTCGGAGTAAACTGCCAAAACTGCCCTCTGCCCTTCTCCTTCGAGAGGGGAGCAGAGAGCCGCAAGGCGTTTTTGAGCGAAAATTCCAACAACCCTGAACAGTTACATTTCACGAATCAAAAGTCCGTAGAGTTTCATGCTAAAATCATGGCTGAATAGTTACGTGGACACTGCGACAAAGGCAATCGAAAATCCCAATCCTGCTTCCAGTGTTTAGCATGTGGCTTCGGGTGCAATGCCGATTTTAATGCGGCACTGAACATCGAAGCACGGGCGTCTAAGTCCTTGCTTGCAAGGCAGTCAATACGCCTATTGTCCTCCGTTCTTGCGATGGCGTAGGAAAGATGGAAGGACAAGCCATGCCGATTTATCGGCTGTGGTAATTGACATCTCAAAAGCTTACTGCGGGCTTTCCCTCTCCACCTCCGAAAAAAGAAAGAAAACTGAGTATCTCGATAAAGCGGTAAAATGGCTGCTGAAAGCCGACAAATATCAAGACGGTGATCTGCTCATGCTGGCGGTTGATCCTGCCTACGAGCCGTTACATGACAACGCGACCTATCAACAAATCCTGAGAGCGAGGAATCTACACAAACTCCGATGAATACCAAATCTTCGACCCTAATTCTGTTTGCTCTTGGCGGCATTTTTGCGGCGAACGCGCAGGTGAAAATGACGTATACGGTTCAATATAAAGGCGCGATGAGTGCAATGTTCGCGAAGAATCAGACTGCGGGCAAGTACGCCGTCAAGCCGCTTCTCGCCAAGCCGCACCTCTACGCCCTTGGACAGTTGGACAAACTCACCGGCGAGATCACGGTTTGGGACGGCAAACTCCGCATCAGTAAAGTCAATGGTGACATTGTCGAGACAACCACGCCGAAAGATGCCAAAGCGGTTTTTCTTGTATGGAGTTATGTGTCACAATGGAGGGAACTGACAATTCCCGATGAGGTGAAGACTCTGAAGCAGTTGGAAATGTTTGTCGCGCAAAAGGCGGTTCAGGCGGGACACAATACCGCGAAGCCGTTTCCGTTTCTGCTGAAGGGAACCGTTGCGAAGGGCGATTTTTATGTGATCAACCTTGCGCCCGATGGCACGCCGCACTCCCGCGAGAAGCATGATGCCGCCAAGGCACACTTTCCGCTCGAAAACGACGCGGTCAATATCTTGGGCTTCTATTCGACGAAGCACAAGGGGATTTTCACGCACCATACATCGAATATGCACCTTCACGTCGTCACGTCTGACGGCGAGAAAATGGGGCATCTCGACGATCTGGTTCCGGGGTCAACATTGCGGCTGTATCTGCCGAAACTCTAAACACTTGTAAAGGTTATTATCTTGCCGAATTCTTCTATCAAAATCTCCACACTCAGCTTGTTGGCTGCGCTCATTCTCCTGGTGATTATCAGCGTGGTCTCTGTCTCTACAGTGATAACCGCGAATACGACAACAAAAGTAGTTCGCAATGGGGCAGACGTGATCTTTCTGCTGAACGATGTCATGGATTATATACAGGACGCTGAGACAGGACAGCGCGGCTATCTCCTCACAGACAACAAGCTCTATCTCGAACCTTACATCGAATCCACACGGACAATCAATGACGTGATGGCGAAATTGCGCCTCAAATTTGCCTCAAGTTCCACCTTAGAGCAAAGTCTTGTCCAAAATTTGGACAAGGCGGTGGCAGACAAATTTGTAGAACTCAAGCAGACCATTGATTTGCGGCAGCAGAACAAGAAAGCAGAGGCTCTCTGGCTTGTCAAAAATCATAAGGGGCGCGAGCACATGGAGACGATTCGCGATTCGATTGCGGCTCTGCATCGTGCTGCCGTTGATAGGCGTAATGAAGCGATCAACCACTCTGACACTCTTCGTAAATGGGCACTCGGCGTCGAGATTGGGGGCAGTATGCTGCTGTTTCTGATTGTCGGAGGAAGTACAACGCTGATCCGGCGCGGCATCAACCATCAAGAGCAAATTTCGGAAGAGCGGCGCGTCAGCGAGGAGAATCTTGCCGTGACGCTTTCAAGCATCGGTGACGGCTTGATTGTGACGGATCGCCACAACAAAATTACGATGATGAACGCCGTCACCGAGCGACTGACAGGCTGGATGCGCCACGAGGCACAGGGCAAGCCGATTACCGAAGTGTTCCGTATCGTCAATGAAGGCACGCGCCGAACGGTCATCAATCCGACGGAAGAGGCGATCCGCGACAATCATATCGTCGAGTTGGCAAACCATACAGTTCTGATCGCCAGAGACAAACGCGAATTTTTTATTGATGACAGTGCCGCGCCGATTCGTGATAAAGAAGGCAATGTGCGCGGGGCGATTTTAGTGTTCCGTGATGTGACGGTCAAGAAACAGGCGCAAAAGGCGCAGGAAGCTCTCAATATCCGACTGCGGCGAGCGATGGCAGAAACACACCACCGCGTCAAGAACAATCTCCAAGTCATAGCGGCACTGGTCGAGTTGCAACTCGTCGAAGGCGAACCGATGGTCTCTGCTGAAGCGTTGATGCGCGTCAAGCAACACGTCATTGCTCTCGCCATGATTCATGATTTGCTGACCCATGAGGCGAAGGAGAAAGGCGATGTCGAATATCTGCAAACGCGGGATGTTTTAGACAAACTGCGCCCGCTACTGACCGACTTTGTGGGCAATCGCACCTTGACATTCGATATTGCCGATATACAGCTTCCGATTCGGCAGGGAACCAGTCTTGCCGTTCTCATCAATGAACTTGTCTCCAACGCGGTCAAGCACGGCAAAGGCGAGATCGTCATTACACTGACGCAGTTGGACGCGCAGCAGGGACAGCTTTCGGTGCGCGATAACGGGGACGGTTTCCCTGAGAATTTCAATGCAAAGCGTGCCGCCAATACCGGCTTAGAGCTGATCGATTCGCTGGGGCGGTGGGATTTGCACGGGCAGATCGTCTATGGCAACCACCCGGACGGCGGCGCGGATGTCGTTGTGACGTTCCCGCTCGATGTGCCGATTGCCAAAGCAGAAGATCACTTGCATGAAGCCTAAATGATGAACGCCCGAATAGAATTTTCTCAAAAACAGGCGCGTGCCGAGTCGGCGATGGCACTGGAAGTGTGTCACGGATGTACGGCGTGCGCGTTGCGGTGCGCCTCCGACGTTCCGGCGTCGCGTGCCGAGTGGGACGCCCTCCAAAATCATATTGCCTCACAAGACGCCCCGACACAAGCCCGAATTTCCGCTGTTGAGCGTCAGGACAAAACCGTAGATTTGGGCGACGAGGTTCGTGTCGAAATGTGCCGTTATTGGGATACGGAAAATTCCCTGTGCGCGGTCTATCCGGTGCGTCCGTTGGCGTGTCGTCTGCTCGGTCATGTGGAGTGGATGCCTTGCCCTATCGAAAAAGTGCCGCACGCTCTGCCCATCGTTCAATCGCTCGAACTGATGCAGTCCTATGCCCAATTCGAGCGCAAAACCTTCGCCGAATGGGAGGCAGAGTCAGCAACGGAGAAAATTGACGTGAGCAGCCATTCCGTGACAGAATAGGGTGTCCGTTTTTTCGCACATCAGCGAACGTGATTGAGGTAAGGAGTGAGTATAATGCCAACGATACTGCGAGGCGCAACGATTGCCGACTTGGAAAAGGTCGAAGGTAAAGCCGAAATCGTCAACGGAAAGATTGTACACATGAGTCCTACAGGATTTTTTCCGGGTAAAGCCGCAACAAGAATTGTCTCTCGGCTTGTAATGCATGAAGACTACCGGGGAGGCGGTCACGCGCTCGGCGACAGCATCGGTTTTATCGTCAATCTGCCGAATCGCCGCTCGTTCAGTCCCGATGCGGCGTGGTACACTGGGCAATTACCCGCCAATCTCATGAAGTTTCTTCCCGAAGCCCCTGCCTTTGCCGTTGAGGTACGAAGTGAAGGCGATTACGGACCGAAAGCCGAACGCGATATTGCCGACAAAATCGCCGATTATTTTGCGGCAGGAACGCTTGTTGTCTGGGACGTGGATTTGCAAGGGCAAAATGTGATTACCAAACATTCCGCGATTGACACAAACAATCCAACGATCTTCAAGCGTGGAAGTACTGCCGATGCCGAACCCGCCGTTCCCGATTGGACAATGCCTGTTGACGTGCTTTTTCCCTAAACCGAACGCTTTTCAGAAATCACGGCGTCTTGATAAGAAATAGAGAAGAATGAACCGTAGAGACTTTCAGAAACTCACACGCTTGCGGATTCGTGACGCTCAAGCATTACTGAAAACAGGACGCAATGCCAGCGGAAGTTATTATCTGGCGGGATATGCGGTAGAGTGCGCGATCAAATCGTGTATCGCCCGAAAAACAAAAGCGGGAGATTGGTCGCCCAGTCCCGAAATCGCCCGCGAACTCTATTCTCATGATTTGGCAAAACTGCTCAAACAAGCGAGCTTGAATCAAATGCTGGATAGTGCAATGAAAACAAACCAAAAACTGTCAGATAATTGGATAGTAGTGAAAGACTGGTCGGAACAAAGTCGTTATTTGATAAAATCACAGGTGGATGCACTTTTGCTTTTTAATGCGGTGACCGATCCGCAGGATGGAGTTCTTCAATGGATCAAGCAGTATTGGTAAAAACTGAGCGGGAACTCGGTTGGGAATTGCTGGAGGATTTGGAAGCGGCTCAATATCCCCTTCAGGGAGCGTTCTGGCAGTATCTTTATGAAGGGGAAGATTGGCGATTGTTTCTTGTGACCCCTCTCGTGGATAAAGAAGGGACGCTTAACGCCTATCGTCGTTTGCGGGAGCAAATGGAGCAAATGTCGCAGGATATTCAAGAAACGCTTTCTCCTGCCTACAATATCACGGTGCTGCGTCCCAGCGATGAGCGCGTCAAGCAATTACGCAAAAAATACGGCAAAGTCGAAAAAGATCGGACTCAGTTTCGCTCCTCTTCGTTGGGACTGAATGAGACATATATCTACTTTCTCCAAGCATGAAATGGATTCGCGTTTGACGTTTGGGGTGATTCCGTGATAAGATAGCGCGATAAAAAGATTCGGACAGCATCGGGTTTGTCCAGAGTAAGGAAGCAGTCAACTATGTTCGCGCTGAATTTTTATGCGGAGTTTTACGAAGAAATCCTACGAAACGGACGCAAAACCGTTACGATTCGCTTGGGCGATAAGTCTGATAAGTACGCGAGTGGGCAGATCGTTTGGGTCACAGTTGGACCCCGATTCGGCAAGCGGCAAAAACTGTTTACCGCGATTTTGGATCGCGTCGAAATCAAAACCATTGATGAACTCTCGCCCAACGATATTCGCAAGGAAAATCCCGAATTTCGCGCTGCCGAGGACGTTGTCCATCTCATGCGGCGTATCTATTCACCCGATATTTCCGTCGAAGATACCGTCACCGTGATTCATTTTTCTCCGGTGTCCGAATACTGAACCCGACATTTTCCCACCGGAAAATGTCCCTCTGCCGCATCGTCGCGGGAGCGCGGTTGTTTCTGAAAGACCGAACCCAATGAAGCCAGCAACCATTTGCCGATTGATGGGCATCGCTTTTGCCCTGTTTTCTGTTCTCTCTGTGAGCGCACAACCGCGCCCCCAAGTCCCGACAGGTAAACCCATTACGCCCGAACCCGCCAAACTGATCAGTGCCGGAAACTATACCGACAGTGCCGGACAAAAGCACGTCTGGGAAATCAATTCCGCGCACGCCCTGATCTGGGACGGCAAACCGTATCTGCCCACCGGCGGAACCTTTGCGCCAAAATCGTTCCAAACGGAGACCGATTCGGCGTGGCAGGCGGACATCAAAGCACTGGAAACGCTCAAAAGCAAGGGCTTGACCGATCTGCTGATTTTCCCTGAAAAATCGTTGATCACGATTAAGCCTGAAACGGTGCAGCGATTGATTGACTGGCTGGATAAGAACGAATTTCGGTATGGCATCGGGTTCGGGCAGGGAATGACACTGCCGCTTGCCGGCGTGATCATTCGTCCCGCCTATTATCGCTATGAAGACCCCGAAAGCCTCACCGCGACATGGCAGGTTAAAGACGCCGACACCGCTCTAACCGTAATTATCGAACCCGGCAACGACAATCGCCCGCTCAAAACCACTCCGGTTCCCGTGGAAAACGGCGTTGTTACACTTGCGATGGAAACAGGCAAAGGGCGCAGTGTGGCACTGCTGTATCCGCACAAAATTCTGTCGCCTCGCGGACAGGGAACGCTTCCCGATGTCTGGTCGGGTTTTGATTCCTATCGCGATAAAACGCTGTCGTGGCTCGGCTCGGTCAAATTTGGCAAGGGTCTGCGCTTTTTTCATGATCCGTTGGCGCGGCAAATCGGACTGACCGGCGAACTCGATTATCTGATTCCCGACTCGACGGAGTTTCGGATCGAATTCGAAAGCTATCTGCTCCGCACTTATCCCAACATCACAGACCTCAAGGAAGCGTGGGCACTCGTTGACGGCAATTTTTCGACGCACGCTGAAATGGCGCGATTGATTCCGCTGTGGGCAAATGATCGCGGTATTCCCTACTATTTTAATCCTGCTGACCGCAAAACTTACCGCACCTTGAGCGGACGCGACTCGCGCTGGTGGTCGGACTTCCTGCAATATCGCAATGAGAGCGTGCAGTATTATATGAATATGCTTGCGGCACTGCTCAAGCAGAACGCCGCCGATGTTCCCGTTGTCTACACTTGGACGCAAAACCATCCGATTTTCCTTAGCAGAGAAACGAAAAAGGGCTTCGATGGGTTGAGTATCGCGGTCAATGGGCGCGGGGAGAATTTTCTGTCGCGCTCGCTGGGACCGGCTTACAGTGAAGCAGAACAGGCGGGGCGCACAATCTGGTGTCTCGCGTCGCAGGTCATCGGAACGGGAATGCCCCTCGTCGCCAAAGCCGAAACCGATGAGAAACCCGCCGGACAGGACGTGCAGCCGACAAGCAAAGGCGTCTACAGCAGTCGCAACGCACTCTTCGGGCATTTCGACGAGTTGCGGCGCATGGGTCTCAAAGGATTTTTCGCGGACGGATTCCAATCGGAGTCAAAGAGCGGTTCGGACTGGCTGGAGTCGCCAACTCAGTTGGACTGGCTGAAAGAGTATCGGGTCAAGGTCGAATCGGAAGCAAACGCTTCAACCTACGCACCGCCGGTTTTGTTTTTCCCGCAGATGGCTCCCGGTCCGGCGCGAATCGGTGTGGTTCCCGGCACCGAGAATCTTTACTGGCTGAATGCGTATGCGGGCGGCGAAGTCTTGGACTATTGGCCCGGCTATACGGGCTATACACTGCGCCGCAGTGACAACGATATGATCACGGTTTTGCAGTCGCTGAACGGACAGCGCAAGACGCGCCTGTTTGCACCGAACCCGAAGGCAGTACAGGCGTTCACGCCCGATGGTCAAATTGTGCCTCTCAAAATCAAGGACAGAGTCACGATTGAGGTGATGCTCGGTACTACGCCAGTTGTGTTCAAGGCGGGCGGGCAGAAATTGGTTCCTTATGAAGCCGCCGAAGACGTTTTGATCCAACTCAATGCGATGCTGCTCAAGGCATACGCGCTCCGTATTCCGGCGGTGGACGGCGACAAAGCGGCGTTTCAGCGGGCAATGGATGCGTATCGTTTGCGCGATATTGATACCGCGTATGCGTTTGGGCGCGGCACACTCGAAAATCTCATTCAGATGATCGCGCCGTATATCTGGATCGAGGGCGAGCGTCCCTTCGAGAACCTGCACACCTTCAATGAGATCGCGCCTCACGTCGAGGCGAGCGGCGGGCGATACCTGCGCCTGAATACGCCGTATGATCCGCCGCGATTCGGGTATGGCACGCGCTATCAGTTCGATGTGCCGCAGGACGGACGCTATATGGTCTGGCTGGCAGGTTCACTGCCGGGCGGCAATACGTCGCCAATTCGGTGGCGTGTCAACAACGAACCGGAGATGCAGCCCGCCAATCTGACGCCGCAAGGTGCGCCCTATCTGAACGGCTATTTCGGCTGGATACAACTCGGAGCCGTCAACCTGAAAAGAGGCGCACAGCAACAGCTCTCGATCTATGCGGTTGATCGCGCTACCGTAACGGGGGAATTCGTATTCTCCATTGACGCCCTTTGCCTGACAACGCAACCGTTCACGCCGAACGGCACATACAAGCCCGTTCCCGTTAGACCAGACGAACTCCGCAACCTCGTCAAAGAGAGGAATTTCGAGCGTCTTGACAAGTGACACGCTTTGGTATCATAGGCTGACGAAAGGAGAACAATCCAAATGGCAACCAGAACCGTTGAACAACGCTTGAGTGTTTTGGAGCAGGAGTTTGCACAACTCAAACAGCGACTCGAACCGGCAAATGCTCCACAATCGAACCCGTGACTGGATCAGGTTTGGGGTGTATTTAAGGACGATTCTCTGTTTGAGGAAGCCGTGCGTTATGGGCGTGAGTGGCGCGAATCCCAAAATACAGAGGACGATGAGAGCGTTCGGCGCAGATTGATGGTAGACAAAGAGGCGATGCGGAAAGTGATCGCCGAAGTGTTGCTTCGGATAAAAGGCTGATATGGGCGGCAGAAGCGGAAGGGCTTCCTACTCTCAATCCCAGAACGATTGCCCTCGCCGATGTTCCTGCATTCCTCGCATCTCTGTAGAATTGAGCAAGTATGGCGGCAAATACGGGAGAATTAGGCGAATTACAACTGACTGTGATGAATGTGCTGTGGACGCTCGGCAGTGCCACCGTCCATGAGATGCGGGAGGCGTTGGCTCCGACGCGCACGCTTGCCTATACGACAGTGCTAACCGTTTTGCGAAACTTGGAGAAGCGCGGAATGGTCGCGCATACCGTCGAAACAGGATCGCGCACCCACCGCTTTCGCCCCGTCGTCTCTTCCCACGATGCCCGCGAAGCCATTTTGCAGGATATTCTGAATCGCCTCTTTGCGGGGTCGCCCGCGCTCCTCATCAAGCATCTGCTCACAACGGAAGGCTTCACGGTCGGCGAACTGCGGGATATACGCCGCACTATAGAAATTCAGGAAAAGCAGATTACTGGCGCGAGTGTATAAGGGACTTACGGAAAAATAAACCTTCCACCTGATTGGGCAGTGAACGCCCCGTCTATTAAGCCTTCGGCTGATCATTCTGCGGACAGAAGATTTATTTTATCGCGAGTGTATAACAGCAAAATCCCCGTTTTTCCCTCTTCCGAGTTCAGTGCTGAGACAGTTCGGAAGGCGGAAGAACGGGGCGGTAAACAACAGACTGCCCGCAGGTCTATTCTGTTTGGCACAGCGGCGCGTAATGGCTCGCCTCTTCAGCCGTAATAGGAATTTTCCAGCAGAAAAGGTGGGTCGGCACACTGCCCCGGCAATTATACATGACAGGCGGTTTGGTAGAGCGGTACCACTTGGCGTGACCATCCCAGAAAAGAAGCACGGTTCCGCTATTATGGACAATGGAAGGGCAGTCGTTCGCAGGCCAGTAAGCTCCGTCGTTGATAGTCTCCTGCTCATCAATCAGTTGGGCAAACTGGCTGGGGCGTTCGACCACCGCATCCGGCGCGAATGCCGCACCTGCATTCATGGAGTAACTCAGCAGTTTCTCTTTGCGTTTGTCGGAGGGGCAGACATAGACATTGGCGTTATTAACGTAGGGATAAAGGACGCTGAAACGGGGGCCGCCCAGCCGAGACCAGTTCGAGATAGGGTTCGGAGCCACAACCAAGCAGGGAACCCACTGGCTTACTGCCTCGCGCCTGCCCGGAGAAGTGAAAAGCCATCTCCATTGGAATCCACGCATCCAATCGGGCCAGTCGCTTCCTACCGCCCCGCCCATGCAGGCATTGTCGCCGTTGCCGGGATTGCGACCATCATAGTCGGTGCGATACAGCTCAAATGCGGTTCCAAGCTGTTTCATATTCGAGAGACAAGAGGTCTGGCGGGCTTTTTCACGCGCCTGACTAAAAACAGGGAAGAGTATCGCGGCGAGGATAGCGATAATTGCGATGACAACAAGCAGTTCGATCAGAGTGAAGCCTCTGCGTACCATGAAGTATCCTCCATTCTAAAACCCTTCCGCCCATTGGGCAAAGGGGAAGCAGAAGAATGCCGACGGGGGAAGAGCGATAGGAATCCGGCATTTTTGCTTATTATTTCATGATAGCACTTCTTTCCAGCGGGAGTCAATCCGCAAGCGGGATATTTACCAGGCGACTTTTTTCTACCAGTTGTCTTCGCGCCGCTTGGCTTGCGTTTCGTTGAGGCTGTGGACGATCTGCGGCGCGGTGTCGGCTTCTTCGGAGGCGCGGCGGGTTCGCCTAATGTTTCGCGCAAAACCCGCTCGCCTGTCCTCGTTTTGCCCCACAGAATAAACCCTGCAAAGCCGCAAATGACCACGAGGGCGAGGGCAGTGATTCCGTTCATCTTAGAGTTCGATCCCATTGACGGTAAGGTTGAATTTGCAGCCCAAACGATTGGCGGCGCGGCGGCACATAAACATTCGGGAGACAAATATCTCCATGTATTCCATGACGCTCGCCTGTTTCGTATCAATCTCCAAATCCAGCGTCAGGCTCATTTGCTCTTTATCTATAAGGACTTTGGACTTCTGCACGGCGTTGTTGACGCGGTCATGAATGTCGAAGGTGTCAGGGTCGGGATTCTGTACGCGGGTGTAGTGAACATCGGACTTGTCCGCGATGATCACCGCCGCCGCAATCTCATGGATCGGAACGCCTTCGGGTTCCTCATGGTTGCCAATCGCACCGATAATGGTTCCGATCTCGTGCGGGTCCATGCCGACATTCTCCAAAATCGTGAACGCCATGGTCGCGCCGATCTGCGGGTGATAAATCCGATGGACACAGTTCCCGATGTCGTGCAGGTAGCCAGCAATTGCGGCAAGTTCGGCGGCACGCGGAGTCATATCGAGTTCGAGCAGGATATTGCGGGCAATAGCGGCAACCAGTGCGGCATGGCGCAAACCGTGTTCACTGTAACCGATCACTTTCATCTGCTCATTGGCTTTTTCGATATAGGCACGCACTCGCGGATTATTGCGGATGTCCCGCAGTCCCATCGGCTGTTGATGTACTTCCGCCGCTTGAACAGGGTCGTTTGCGCCCTCTTGGAGAACGGTTCGGGTGGCTTCAGCGATTTTTGCCGGCGGCGCGGGCGTCGGGGTTCTATCGTCGGACAGGACTTTCGTAGTCTCTGTCGTTTCTGTCGGAGTCATTCGGTTTCCTCAATTTCACTCTGCTGATATTTCTGTATGAATGCGTTTCGGAACGCGATAAAGTTTCCTGATTTTAGGCTTACTCGGATATTTTCCATCAGGTGGACATAGAAGGCGAGATTGTGATAGGTCGCAATCCGTGACGCCAATATCTCATTTGCTTGAAAGAGATGCCGCAGGTAGGCGCGGTTATGGCGTTGACAGGCGCGGCATTCACAGTCGGGGTCAATCGGGGAAAAGTCCTCTTTGTGCTTGGCGTTCCGCATATTGACGGCTCCGCGAGATGTGAAAATCTGTGCAGTGCGGGCATTGCGGGTCGGAAGCACACAGTCGAACTGATCGATTCCGCGCTGAACGGCGTCGAGAATATCTACCGGCGTTCCGACTCCCATGAGATAACGGGGCTTGTCGGCGGGCAAAAATGGCGTTGTCCATGCAATGGTTTCGTTCCGGCTTGCGGCGTCTTCACCAACTGCTAAACCTCCAATGGCATAACCCGGAAAATTCAAGGCGACAAGCGTATTCGCACTTTGTTCTCGTAACTCTTTATAAATACTGCCCTGAACGATTCCATACAATGCTTGATGCCAACCGTTAGACGCTCGTCTCCCAGAAAGTTCATAATCCTCTCGACACCGTTCTGCCCAGCGGTGAGTACGCTCCATCGCTTCAGCGGCATATTCAGGCGTGCAGGGATGGGGGGCGCACTCGTCGAACGCCATGATAATATCCGCGCCCAAATCGCGCTCGATCTGCATGACCGATTCGGGTGTAAAATCGTGCCGTGAGCCATCAATGTGCGATTGAAACTGCACGCCGTCCTGCCCGATGCGCCGCAGTCCCGTCAGGCTGAAAACCTGATAGCCGCCGCTGTCGGTGAGCAGTGCGCCGTCCCAGCCCTGAAACCGATGGAGTCCGCCCGCTGCGGTGATGAGTTTTTCGCCCGGTCTCAAATGGAGGTGATAGGTATTGCCCAAAATCAGCCCATAGCCGAGTTCGCGCAATTCCTCGAACGTCATGGCTTTGACGGTGGCTTGTGTGCCGACAGGCATAAAGACCGGAGTTTCGACGGTGGCATGAGGCAGGGTCAGAATGCCGCAGCGTCCGACGACTCCGGGTTCCTGCGAGGCATGGGTAACGTGGAAGGCGAATTCCGGCAGCTCTTGTGGGCGTGTTGTGCTAAACTGTGTCATCTTTAGTTTCCGGTAAATAAGGCGGTTGGAATAACTTTCTGTCGTCTGTGAGCGTCCACTCTCGTCTTGAGATGCGCGGTGACGCTGTTCATTTTTCGCATCTTGCCTTCGCGACAGGGCAACAGCGAGAAATCCTGACGCGAAAGCAGCCTTCGGAGGCGTCCGCAGATCGGTCTCGCCGCTCTGTCCCAGAACCCGGAAGAGACAGCCTCACTCCCGGCGGCGACATACGACAAGACATTGCCGGCAAGCAGGGCAAGTTCCGGCAGACGAAAGCGGCTCTGGTTTCCATGCACATACGAACGCTCACTGCCGAGCATGACTTTGGCGGCAAGCAGCAACTGCTCGACTGCCCAGCGGTCACGATATAGTTGCCACACCACAATAGCCGACACGGGCAGGTTCGTTGCCAGCACCAACAGATGCTTGTACAACGGGTCGAAAATGACCACGCACGCGAAGGACGCTCCGCCCGGTCTGTCGGTTTTGAGGGTGAGACCACAAAACCGAAAGGCGTGGAGTTTGCGTCCCTGATGCTTCCAATGTTCTGTGTGCATCGGCTTATCTGCCGCGATGATTTTGCCGCTGCGGGTTCTCGCAAGCGGGCGGACTATCTCGCCATACTCCGAGCGGCGTCCCTTGCCCTTATATTCTGGCAGTCGGTTGTGCCGTGCGGTAAAGTTTTGTGCGACGCGGACAACGAAATGCTTGACGCCACTTCTTAGAACGTCGGCGAGAGCAAATCCGGCGTCAGCAACGAGGACTTCCTTCTCACTGAGGGTCTTGCCCGCTTGCGAAAGCAGTCTGCGTTTGAGGTCGGCTTCGCAGTCTTTGGTATTGCTGCCGCGCAGAACATGGCGCAACACGGGAACCCGTACGCCGCAGACGGTGCCGACGGAGGCAATCAGACCCAAGACCACTGCGGGCAGAGCGGTCTTGGCGTCTCCCGTATAATAGACCTCTTGCGTAAGTCGGGTACAAGAACGTACCCGACTCAAAAACAGCCGTCCTACGGACGAAATTCTCTTGCCTTGAGAGTGCGAAGCACGGCACGGCGGAACGAGACCTGCACGAGAAATTCATTTCGCTGTACTCTTGCAAGAGGTCTAATGCTTGCTGCGACACCCCGCAAGGTGCGGACGATAGAAGCCGGTGGTATCACAGGCGACGGGACGGAAGCCTTCGTACTCATTGGCAAAGAATTGTCCCTCACTTTGGACAAGGCGGTTCCAGCGGACGAGTAAATCGGCAAGGGCGAAGCGTCCATAACACAGCGCGACAGCGGTATGGCGTACCGCGTCGGGAGAGAGTTTCAACTGCGACAGGGCAGGAAAGACCGCACCACGAGACAGCAGAAACTGCCCGCTCACTAACGCTCACAGCAGAGCGAACAGACCGGCGTTGGTTCCCAGCGGAACTGACGTGAGCAATTGACAAAAGACAGAACAGAGACGGTAAACTGGTTCAGACATCGGAGGCAATTTCCTTTCAGAGAGAAAGTTTGGTGACTTCACTTTACCAGAAAAATGCCCCGATGGTCTTCTGCAAATTTTGTCTACATGATTTTACCGGAAACTAAAGTTTACCGGAAACTAAAGTATTAAGATCAGGTTACATTTTGCAGTTGTTTGCGTGGCGAGGCAAACATTTCTCTGCTACTGATGAGGCAGGAGTTTCGTTGCAGAATGTCGAATGTTTCCACACAGTTTGAGAGCATCACTTTGAGGAGAATTTTTGACACCATGGCAACCGATTCGACGCCGATAGGAACCGATTGGCAGCAGACGCAAACGTTCGCGCCGTCCGCTGAGTTTACCCAAAACGCCAATGCCCACGACCCTGAGATTTATGACCGCGCCGCCGCAGACCCCGAAACTTATTGGGCGAATTGGGCGAATGAACTGACATGGTTTCGCCCGTTCGATACGGTCTGCGAGGGGGAAGTCCCCTATACCAAGTGGTTTTTGGGCGGGCAGATCAATGTCTCCTACAACTGTGTAGATCGCCATATCGAGGAACACGGCTGCAAACCCGCAATCATTTGGGAGAGCGAACCCGGCGAAGTCCGCACCGTAACCTATCGCGGACTCTGGCTTGAAGTCCAACGCTTCGCCAATGTGCTACTCACTCTCGGAATTACGCAGGGTGATCGTGTCGTAATCTATATGCCGATGATGCCGGAGGCGGCGGTTGCGATGCTTGCCTGTACGCGCATCGGAGCGACGCATTCCGTTGTGTTCGGGGGATTTTCTGCCGACAGCCTCAAAGAGCGTATCAACGACTGCGGCGCGAAATTGGTGCTGACAGCAGACGGATGCTGGCGGCGCGGCAAAATCGTACCGCTCAAGCACACCACCGATGAGGCAGTCGCCGACTGTCCGACTATCGAAAACGTCGTCGTCCTCAAACGTCTTGGCGACGCCGCGAACATCACCATGAACCCTGAGCGCGATCTCTGGTGGCATGAACTGGTTGCCGACGCCGCAGACGAATGCTTGCCCGTTGCCCTCGATTCGGAGCATCCGCTGTTCATTCTGTATACGTCGGGCAGTACCGGCAAACCCAAAGGTATTTTCCATACGACGGGCGGCTATCTCACCGGAGCGTATAGTTCCACCAAACTCGTTTTCGATATCAAACCCGGCGACGTGTATTGGTGTACTGCGGATGTCGGCTGGGTCACAGGGCATACCTACGTCGTTTATGGTCCGCTCGCAAACGGCGCAACGGTTCTCATGTACGAGGGCGCACCGGATTGGGGAACTTCCGAAGAGGGAACAGGGAACAGGGAACAGGGAACAGGAAATGAATTCTCCCCCTCTCCCCCTCTCCCTCTCTCCCCTTCTTCCGTAAACAGGGCGCGGCTTTGGGAGATGATCGAACGGCATAAGGTGACGATACTCTATACCGCGCCGACGCTGATTCGTTCGTGCATGAAGTGGGGCGACGAGCATCCCGCCGCGCACGATTTGAGCAGTTTGCGGCTGCTGGGTTCTGTCGGTGAGCCGATCAATCCCGAAGCGTGGCTGTGGTATCACGAGCATATCGGCAAGGGAAACTGCCCTGTTGTGGATACATGGTGGCAGACGGAGACGGGTACGATTTTGATCTCGCCGCTTCCGGGATTGACGACGACCAAGCCGGGAAGCGCGACACGTCCCCTGCCCGGTATCGCCGCCGAGATTGTGGACGAACAGGGCAATCCGGTGGCGGATGGAAACAAGGGAATTTTAGTGATCACGAAGCCGTTTCCCTCCATGCTGCGCGGCATTTGGGGCGATGAAGAGCGTTATCGGCAGGTGTATTGGAGCAAATTCGAGGGCGTGTATTTTCCGGGCGACGGTGCTGTTCGCGATGCCGACGGCGATTTCTGGCTGTTGGGGCGCGTAGACGATATTATGCTGGTGGCGGGTCATAACCTCAGTACGATGGAATTGGAGTCGGTTCTGGTCGAGCATCCGGCGGTGGCGGAGTCGGCGGTTATCGGCAAAACGCACGAGATCAAAGGTCAGGCTCCTGTCGCCTTTGTGATTATTCGTGAAAGCATGGCTCCAGCGCACGACGATGTGTTTGCACGCCAAGTACTCGTTGCCGAACTGAAAGAGTGGGTCAGCAAACGTCTCGGCGCGATTTGCCGCCCCGACGACATTATCTTGACGGCAGATTTACCGAAAACCCGCTCCGGCAAAATCATGCGGCGACTCTTGCGCGATATTGCCGAGGGGCGCGTCATGGGCGATACGACGACGCTTGCCGATCCCGCCGTTGTCGCGTCACTGCGGGACAAATACGCTTCCGAGGAGAGTTAATTTTATGCCAACCGCAATGTTGCCCCCTTCTCAGCCCTCGCGCCCAAAACATTGGACACGAGCAGAGTATGAACATTTGGTGCGAATCGGGTTCTTCACTACAGAGGATCGGCTCGAACTGCTTGAAGGAGAACTTGTAGAAAAAATGTCGCAAAAGTCCCCTCATTCCAGCGTTGTGCTAAGATTGATGCGCCTGTTTTTCACACAGTTCGGTCATCAATATCAGGTTCGCCTCCAAATGCCTCTTGCATTGACTGCCGACAGTATGCCGGAACCGGATATTGCCCTTGTTGAAGGCGATGATTTTGCCTATTTAGAGGAGCAGCCAACAACCGCGTCATTGATCATCGAGGTTGCAGATACGACGCTGGATACAGACCGCCGCATCAAGTCAGGTCTCTACGCCGAAGCAGAGATCGCCGATTATTGGATTGTCAATATCAATGACCGCGTTTTGGAAGTCCATCGCGAGCCGGCACCAATGAGCAGCACCAAATCGGGATACGGCTATCGTTTTGTAAGACATTATACGGAGCAGGAACAAATCGCTCCGTTATTTGCGCCCGAAATCGTGCTATACGTAAAAGCATTGCTGCCTAAATGACATAAACGATAAGGAAATCAACCCCCATGAGTTCACTGACCGAATCGCCCGCATGGAATGCACTTGCGGCGCATTACAAACAAACCAAAGACACGACGATTCGCGAATTGTTTGCCCAAGACCCGCAACGATTCGCGGCGTTTTCACGCACATTCGACGAGATACTGCTCGATTTCTCCAAAAACCGAGTCACGGCGGAGACCTTCGGGTTGCTCCTCGATTTGGCAAAACAGGCGAATGTCGAAGCCATGCGGGACGCCATGTTCGCCGGTGAAAAGATCAATATCACCGAAGACCGCGCTGTCCTGCACGTCGCCCTTCGCAATCGCGCCAATCGCCCGATTGTTGTGGATGGCGAGGACGTAATGCCGTTTGTCAACGACGTTTTGGCACAAATGGAAGCGTTCTCGAACAAAGTCCGAGGCGGCGAATGGAAAGGTTATACGGGCAAGGCGATCACCGACATTGTCAATATCGGAATCGGCGGCTCAGATTTGGGTCCCGTGATGGTTACGGAAGCCCTTAAGTCCTACGCAAGCCCCAATTTGAGCGTTCACTTTGTCTCGAACATAGACGGCACGCATATCGCCGAAGCCCTGAAAATCTGTTCGCCGGAAACCACGCTGTTTCTTGTCGCCTCCAAAACCTTCACGACGCAGGAGACGATCACCAACGCGATTACGGCGAAAGAGTGGCTGCTCAAAGCGGCACATGGCGACGAATCCGCCATTGCCAAGCATTTCGCCGCGCTCTCCACCAATACCGAAGAGGTGACGAAGTTTGGTATTGACGCCGCCAATATGTTTCCGTTCAAGGATTGGGTGGGAGGACGCTACTCGCTCTGGTCTGCCATTGGGTTGAGTATCGCGCTCTATGTTGGATTCGAGAATTTTGCGGAACTCTTAGAGGGCGCGTTTGCGATGGACGAGCATTTCTGCAATGCCCCGCTTGAGGACAACCTGCCCGTGATTTTGGCACTGCTCGGCGTCTGGTACAACAATTTTCACGGCGCGGAGACCCATGCGATTCTGCCCTATGATCAATATCTGCACCGTTTCGCCGCCTATTTTCAGCAGGGCGATATGGAATCCAATGGCAAATTTGTCACGCGGGAAGGCGAACGCGCCGACTATCAAACGGGTCCCGTGATTTGGGGCGAGCCGGGAACCAACGGACAGCACGCCTTTTACCAGTTGATCCATCAAGGCACCAAATTGATTCCTGCCGACTTTATTGCGCCCGTGACTTCGCAAAATCCCATCGGCGAGCATCACCTGATTCTGCTCTCTAATTTCTTCGCCCAAACCGAAGCCCTGATGAAAGGCAAAACGTCCGATGAAGCCCGCACCGAACTGGAAAAGCAAGGCTTGAGCGGCGACACATTAGAAAAACTCCTGCCGCATAAGGTGTTCGAGGGCAATCGTCCGACGAACTCGATTCTTGTCCAAAAACTGACGCCGCGCACGCTTGGAATGCTGATTGCCCTCTACGAACACAAAATTTTCACGCAGGGCATCATTTGGAATATCAACTCGTTCGATCAGTGGGGCGTCGAACTCGGCAAGCAGCTCGCCAAAGCCATTCTGCCCGAACTCGACGGTGACGCCGACGTGACAACCCACGACAGCAGCACCAACGGACTGATCAACGTCTATAAACAACGGCGGTAGGTCATTGGGTCGTTAGGTGATTGGGTCATTGGGTTCGGGTACAGAAACGTACCCGACTCAAAAACAGACGTCCTGCGGACGAAATTCCCATGGGAGCGTAGCGCGTCTCTTTCTGGAATTGCCCAATGACCTAACGACCCAACGACCCGACAGGAGAATGCATGGACAACGACGCCATTGCAAAATTGATCGCGGAAACGGAAGAACAGTGCGGGGGCGAAATCAGTCTGATGATCACAGACTTGACTTCGGGCGAAATCATTGCCTCCGCCGACCCAGATCGCGAGTGCAAAACCGCCAGCGTGATCAAGTTTCCGATTCTGGTTCATGTCGCGCTCGAAGTGGAACGCGGTAGGCTGCATTGGGACGAAACGCTGACACTAACTGACGGCGAGAAAGTTGGCGGCTCCGGCGTGCTGACGAGTATGACCGCCGGGCTGAATTTGTCCCTGCGCGATCTCTGTGTTCTCATGACGGTGATCTCCGACAATACCGCGACCAATATGATCATCGAACACGTCGGCATCGAGCCTGTCAATCAAACACTGCGCGATTTGGGACTGCCGCAAACAACGCTGAACCGCAAATCGTATGCCCCCGATACGCCGCAAAGCAAAAAACATGGCTTGGGCATGGCAACCGCCCGCGAAATGTGCCGTCTTATCGAGTTATTGCACCGGGGCGAAATCGGCAGCCCCGCAACCTGCACTGACATTCTCAAAATTATGGAGGGGCAGCGGTATCATGATGGGATTCCGCGTTATCTGCCCGCCGATTGGGTTTATGAAGGCAAAACCGGAGCGATTGATCATGTTCGCAACGATGTGGCGCGGGTTGTCACGCCGGACGGACGCGCCTATGCGTGCGCGATTTTTGTGCAGAATCTCAAGCAAGTACTTTGGACGGCGGACAATCTCGGCTGTTACGCCATCGCCAATCTCTCTAAAATATTACTCAAAGGGTAAGGAGTTTTTCATGGCACAGACACAAACGGTACGTGTACAATTGGATTATCCGCTGGAATATGTCAAGGAGCCGATTTTGTATCGCCTCGTCAAAGATTACAATCTGATCCCGAACATTCGACGGGCGCAGATCGATATTCGCACGGGCGGTATGATGGTGTTGCAAATCGAAGGGACACCGGACGATTTGGCGGCAAGCATGGACTATTTGCGCGATCTCGGAATTATTGTGACCGAGTTGGGGCAGGAGTCGGCATGGACGATTTAGGCAGCAGCAATGTGCTTCCGCAAACCCTATGCGGGCATAACGAGCCAATGCCGCCCTCTTCCGTGCTGCGAAATGAACCGCTGCATCGTCTGTTCAAGGCGGTGGAGCAGGCGTTCCGGCAGAAGTTTCTGACACTGATGCGTCAGGAAGGCATTACCGATGTGTTTCCCGGTACTGTCCCGCTGATCCTGCATCTCGGCGACGAGGATGGCTTGCCCATGTCGGAACTAGCGCGACGCTGCGGGCTAGATGCGTCTACGCTGACTCCGCTTGTGGACGAATTGGAGAAGCGAGGAATGGCGGCGCGAACGCGGCTTGCTTCGGATCGACGCATTATCTGCCTCCATTTGACAGATCAGGGGCGCGAAGTCGAGCCGCAGCTTCGCGAGATCATTTTCGCCTTGCAGGAGTTGGCGATGAAGGGAATTCCGCAAGAGGACATTGCCGCCATGCACCGTGTTATGGAAGGGATTATCGCCAATATCGAGCCGCCGGAACAACTCAAAGCGGGATAGCACGAAGTTTTTGATACGTCAATCATGCAGGTATAGCTTGTACAGGAATTGATTTATCCCTCGCCGATTTGAGAAATTTATCACGAAATCTGCGACACGAACAAATATTGTTTACTTTTGTCTGCCTGTCGGAGCCAATTCGTTGGTTTCCGGCAACAGGATACGAATGCCGCTAACTGTTGCGAAGATAGAAATCATTGAAACGTCGCAATTTTGCGTCAGAAGGGGTGTTCGTTATGCCAACCGTATTGAGTGAATCTCCTGAAGTAGTCGAGCGCGTCAGTGACGGCTTTCGTCTGCCGCTGTCACGTCATCTTGTCGAGATTTTGGAGCAGCAAGGCGAACTTGTCGGACGCTACGAACTCATTGATGGAGAACTGATCAATAAAATGGGACAAAACCGACCGCATTCTTACACGCTGAATCTTATTGCTAAATGGCTGAGACACAACTTTACGGATGCGTTTGTTCAGACGCAACAGCCGATTGAAGTTGAGAATGCAGACCGCGAACTCAACTACCCGGAACCCGATGTTGCCGTTCTGACGATCAGTTGGGAAGAGTTGCTGGATCGCGATCCAGAGCCTCATGAAGTGGCGTTGGCGGTGGAGATTTCCGCCTCAACCCTGCGGATGGATCGGACAACCAAAGTGGCACTGTATGCACGGGCGGAAATTGTGGAATACTGGATTGTGGATGTCAACGGCAGGGCGATTTTTGTCCATCGCAACCCGGAAAACGGACAGTACAGCGAAATCACGCGCTATGCCGAAAATGAACGTGTAAGCTGTCTGGCGAAACCGGACGCCGATGTATTGGTTTCGGAGTTGATTATCCCTGTAAAAAGTGGAGAGGGCGCAGAGTAGTTGCCGATAACGCCCCAAAATCTGAGAAGAAAGACGCCGGAAGTTGTCGGCAGGACTGATATGAGATTATTTTGCCTTTTTGTGATGCTGGGTGCGCTGATGGGAACACAGTGCGTGGACGCCCAAAGCCAAACCAAACCGAAAAATAAAATACGCCGCTCGGTGATATTGATGACGGATGTGGGAGCGGAGATGGACGATCAGTGGACGCTCGCGCATCTCGCGATTTCGCCGGAGATTGACCTGCGCGGCGTTGTGACCACGCACGCCTTTTTTCTGCCCAAGCCAGAAGCGGAGTTCACTGCCAAGATCGCGAAAGAGGTTTTGGCGAAGATGCCGGTTACCAAAGTGCCTCCCGTTTTCGCAGGAAGCAGCCTTGCTCTCAAAGATGACAGCAAGGCATATTACAATGAGGGTGTGAAATTTCTTATCGATCAATCGCGGGGATTCGACAAAAAGAATCGCCTGACAGTGCTGAATATCGGAGCCGCTACCGACACTGCTTCAGCCCTTCTAATGGACCCGACGCTGGGTGATCGAATCGAGATTATCGCGATGGGGTTTATTGCCTATCCCGAAGGCGGCGACGAATGGAATGTCAAGAACGATCCGATTGCGTGGCGCGTTCTGCTGAATTCCTCCGCTCCGATTTTGGTAGGCGATGCAACGGTGACAAAGCGCGACCTCGCCATGAACGTCAAGCGAGCAAAGGAGGTTTTCGTCGGCGGCGGGGCGGCGGGGAATTATCTCGTCGCACTGTTGGACGATTGGGGTAAGAAGCATCCTGACCTTGTCAAAGACGGCAATTGGTTTATCCGGGATCATGTCGTTCTTGCTCACATGATGAAACTGACGACTTTCGATGTCAACGAACGCCCTCGCCTCGAAAGTGATCTGAAATTTTCGTTTTCCGCGCCGTCAGTCGGCACGTATCCTACTATCAACTGGATCAAGAGCATTGACGCGCCGAAAGTCTGGGACGATTTCAATGCCAAACTGAAAGCGGCAAACATTTCGTATGCCGCCGCACGAGGAAAATAACCGATGAATACGCCAAGAAGCCGCCGTGAGTTTGTGCGCGATGGTGCGCTGGGAATTACCGCTATGACACTGCTTTCCAATGAAACTGCACACGCCGACGGCACGGAAACTCTTCTTTCCGGTCAGCCGACGCCGCTTCATTTTGAGAAGAAAACTCTCAATGCCAACTCGGATATTGAAGTCGCGTGTGCGATGGACATCAATGGGGATGGCAATTTAGAAGTTGTAAGCGGCGATATGTGGTATGAAAGTGGAACCTACGCGCCGCACAAATTCCGCGAGATAGGGGATTGGGGCAAAGGTCCCGATAGCAGCGGGTATCGCCACGATTTCGCGGATTTGCCGATGGATGTCACGGGCGACGGCAAAATGGATTTGGTGTGCGCGGAGTGGGCGACAGCGGAAGTGAGTTGGTGGGAAAATCCGGGTGAATCGGGCAAAATGTGGGAACGCCACTTGATCGCAAAGCCGGGCAACAGCGAGACGGCGATTTTCGCTCCTCTGCTTGGAGAAAAAGCCCGCCCGTGTATCCTGCCGAATGTCGCGCAAAAAGTAGTGTTCTACGAACTCCGCACGCAGGGCAAGAAGCCGGAATGGATTGAACACGTTGTCGGAACCGAAGGCGCGGGGCATGGATGCGGCTGGGGCGATCTCAACGGCAACGGCAAGGCAGATATTATTACGCCACGCGGTTGGTATGAGAACATAGATGCAGCGAATGACAAATGGATATGGCACGCCGATTGGAATTGCAATCCCGGCGATTGTAGTATCGGGATGCTGGTTCACGATTGGGACGGCGACGGCAAAAACGAGGTGGTTTTCGGCAGCGGTCACAATTACGGCTTATATTGGATCAAGCCGAATACGGGCGGAACCGACCCGAAATACATTCAATGGCTGATCGATAAGTCATGGAGTCAAGCGCACAGTTTGATACTCGCGCCGCTCGAAAAGAAAAATGAACTCGTGATTTTGACGGGCAAACGCTTCAAGGCGCACGATCACGATCCGGGAGCCGAAGACCCATTGATATTGTGTTACTACAAATGGGATCGAAAAGCCAAGATGTGGAGCAAATTCGTCATTGATTACGGCGAACGAGCGGGCGCGGGCTTGCAGTTGAATGCCGTAGATTTGAGAGGAACCGGACGCTTGGACATTATCGCGCCCGGTAAAACAGGTCTCTACGTTTTCGAGAATCACGGAATGAGACGATAAAGCGTAACCCCCCAAACCCCCTCCTTGCAAAAGAGGGGGCTTTTTGTTTTGAGGCGGCAGCGGGTGTATAATAGGCAGAGAACTCGTTTGATATGTCACCGGAAGGAAGGAAGTTGGCTGATGGAAACATTGACTCGTGAGGAAAGCAAAGAGTTTCTGCGCCGCGCTCAGGAGACGTATGATACCAAGTTACGCGCTCTTGTAAATACGCCCGGAAATCTCGGCAAATTGATCATTTTCAATATCGAAACGGGAGATTATGAGATAGGCGATGATCCGGCGATTGAGGAAACTCGTGTCCTACAAGCGCGAAATCCGGGTGTCAGACTCATGGGATTTCGGATAGGATATAGGTCGGTGGACACATTCGGAGGCGTGAGAATGCGTGAGGAGCAATGATGACGGGAACAATCCGCGAGATGCAACTCATGCTGCCAGTTGTGTTTGTTCTGTCGGATGGCTCAGAAGTGACTCGTGAAATAGTTATCGACACAGGGTTTACGGGCGGTTTGTCGCTGCCAATGAAGATGATTGAGGAGTTGGGATTTCCGTTCTTTCGGGCGTTGGGGGCGGAACTTGCCGACGGTATCACGAACGAATATCCGGTTTATCTCGCAACGATGCGCTGGCATGATAAGCCACTGGAAGTGGTGACCTATGCCTTGGGAGATCGTCCGCTTCTCGGCACGGCGTTGCTGGAAGGAAGTCGTCTGAACGCGGATTTCATAGAGACGGCTTCTTTCACCCTTGAGAAGAATTGATTCTCTGTTACTACAAATGGGATCGAAAAGCCAAAACGTGGAGCAAATTCGTCATTAGACCTCTTGCAAGAGTCAAGCAGAATAAATGTCTGCGTGCAGGTCTCGTTCCGCCGTGCCGTGCTTCACACTCTCAAGGAGGCAGGGAATTTCGTCCGCAGGACGGCTGTTTTTGAGTCGGGTACGTTCTTGTACCCGACTTCTGCAAGAGGTCTATTGATTATCGCGCCCGGTAAAACAGGTCTCTACGTTTTCGAGAATCACGGAATGCGCCGCTGAAATTTCCCCTGAATCCGTACTCTCTGCGGAGTAAAATCTCTCCACGCAAATGAGCGCAACCAAGGAGAAAAAAGTACAATGCCCATGGAAACATTGGAAAAACCTGCCGAAGCACCAACGCAGACTGTCCCGGACTGTCCTCTGACTCTGGATATGCAGGAACAGGCGGCGGACGCCGGAATTCGCCTTGAGTATATTCAGGGTATCGGCGGTATCTGGGAAGCCATGCCGCTTAAACGACATCAGGGGAATATCTTCCGTATCCAAACATCCATCAAAATCGGGGCGCAAACGACGGAACAGGGCTGCGGGTGTTTCCACTACAGCGACCTGTCTATGCGCTTTCCAGACGGTTCGGCAAAGCGTCCCGACATTGCCATTTTTTGCAAAGACTCGGAGCAGGAAGATGAGGAAGTCACAGACTTACCGGATGCCATAATTGAATTGGTCAGTCCGGGCTATGCGGACAAAGATTACACTTTCGCCGTACCGTTTTACAAGAAATGGGGCATCAAGGATATTGTCGTTTTTAATCCTGCGGATGGCGATGTTTTGCATATCAATGCCGAAGGCGAACATCATCACACTTCGCCCGTAAACCTGACGTTTGCGTGCGGCTGTACCTGCACTGTGTAGGCACAGCCTTTCTGAACGGGCTATAGGGACAGACCCGTTTGTTCGACAACGACCCATTCGCTGTTTCCGACATACTCAATAATCGCCCCGCACTTGTCGCATTTGGCACGCGAACGAACGCCTTGCCCTATCGGCGGGGCTTTTGGCTGTCCGGTGAAGCGGTCACAGGGACGCAGAGGTTTTTTGCAGACGGGACACCGTCCGAAAATGGGAGGAATATCGGTCTCGTCTCGTGCTTGCCCCTAAAGGAATAGTTTTGCGATAGAAACACACTGTTAGCGGGATTTTATGGTGCGGCAGGAGATTTGCCCTGTCTCCATATTGACTGCAAGAGGGCATAGAGTTCGGGTTCGGCATTCATCAGTTCTGCTCGGTTGAATGGAAAGAAATCGTTGACGCCGAAATAGGCTTCGGTCATTTCGGCGAAAAACTCTTTGTGGTCGGTCAGGGCATAGTGCCGCACACGTCTGCCGTCATACAGCAGGGTGGCATCGCCGTGTCCGCTCTTTGTGTACTGCTCGAACGCCTTGATGATGCGTGGATCATCGAAGCCAAGTACCTGATCGTGATAGGCATGGGCGAGTTCGTGCAGAATGACCCATGGCTGTTCGTTGATATTGCGTGGTGTCGGGAGGTCGGCGGCAACGGGGATATGGACGCACTTCACCAAGTCGGCTGCATACCCATTTTCAATCAGCCAGTCTGCTCCCGGATGATATTGCATGGAGCGCAGTTTGCCGTGAGTCAGATCGAGAACAATGGTCACTGCCTGCAGTTGCTTGAGGCGATCTTGGGGGACGATGGCTTTGATGTCGGTGAGTTTGGCTTCGAGAAACCGGAGCGCACGATTTCCCAAGACGTTGTTCGGCGGACGAAGCAGACGGTTATCCACACGGATTGTCCAGCCTTCGAGGGTGCGGTTTGTGTGAGCGGTAGGCTTGGGTGGTTCGGCGTCTTGCGCGGCAGATTTCGGTTGGAGCAGTCGCTTCATACCTTCGCCGAGCGCGTTGCCAACTAGGAAATAGGTCTCTGCATTGGCAAACTCATGATGACCATGTCCGGGGCAGGGAGAATCTTCGGGCTTGCGGACAAAATCGTGGGTTTCGACAAACTGCACCGTTCCAGCGAACTCGGCGCGTGCCGCTGCATTGGCTTGCGCTTTCCTGAGTGCCGCCCATTCGCCTTCCGCCTGCACCCAAGGTCCAGTGAGTTCGCCGATGATAATTGGGAGTTTCGGGGCATCCAAGTCTTTGCGAACATCTCGGATCAGATTGACGAGGTTCTGTTCGTATTCCGGCACAGCATGAATCGGGTCTACGCCGTCATTCCAGCCTTGATACCAGACGAAGCCTGCCAGTTCATACCCGCGCCCACCGTAGCCCGGAAAGTCAGTTTTGAGATTTGCCAATGCTTCCCGTATCTCTGCCAGCATCTTCAAATAGTACGCACCGACTTTTCCGCCGGAACTGGGCGGGCGAAAATCCGTATAGAGGCTCTTGCCTCCCCATGCCGTCTTGATGAGCAATACCTGATTGCTCAAGAGGTCGCCCATCACATGACCAAACTGCAATTCGGGACCAAAATGGTGTTTGTCGCCATACACGGTATATCCCAGCGAGAGTTGTCCTGCTTGCAGTTGCCCCTGCTCAGGTTGATAACGTACCCACACATCCTGCCGTGATGTCCACTGCCCTGCGCCGTCTTTGAGGTGCTTGAAAAGTGGGGCTTTGGCAGGATCACGCATCAAAAATTTCAGCGTACCTCTGCCTTCGTTATAGTCTTTGCCTTCGAGGTCGGCGACGCCCTGCCCCTCCATATTCGATTGACCGGCGAGAATAAACACCTTGACGGGACTGCGCCCTGCTTGTTGGGCAGTGGCAGGTCGAGATGACGCGAGGAATAGAGATGCAAGAGCGAGCAGCGAGAAAAAATGCCTGTGCATTGGGAGAATTTCTTTCTGAGGGATATTCATGATCGAAAGTTTTGGTAACCCTGAAGTGATCGAAGGGAATCGAAGGGAATCGAACACAGGGTTGTTCTGGAAACGCCGTAGCAGGAAGAGCAAAATGTAGGGGCGAGAAAATCGTCCTCGCTCCCTAACAATTTGGACGGATTTGTCCCCTCTATTCCACAACCACCCATTCGCCGTTTCCGACGTATTCGATGATCGCGCCGCACTTGTCGCATTTGGCGCGTGAGTGAATGCCCTGCCCTATCGGTGGGGCTTTCGGCTGTCCGGTGAAGCGGTCACGGGGACGCAGAGGTTTTTTGCAGACGGGACAACGCCCAAAAATCGGAGGAATATCGGTATCGTCTAATTCTTCATCAATCTCTTCAATAATTTCATCTTCGCGTTCGATAACAGTTGGCATCGGTTTTGCTCCTTCTTATCAATCCTTCGGGAAAATACTGCCCGAAGATTAGGGTATTTGATTCTACGTATTTGGCGCGAGAAAGTTTGATTTCAGAATTTTCTCAAAATGTCAGGGTAAAATGATAGCACGCAATCGCGAAAGGATGCACCCGAATTATGGAATACAGCAGTATTGAATCGGCGATAAACGATATAAGGGACGGTAAAATTGTTATTGTCGTAGACGATGAAGACCGCGAGAACGAAGGCGATTTCATTATGGCGGCGGAAAAATGCACGCCCGAAGCCATGAATATCATGATCAAATTCGGCAGCGGTTTTGTGTGCGCCCCGACAACACCTGCCAAACTTTCTGCGCTCGAAATCCCCATGATGGTGGAGCGTAATTCGTCGCGACTTGGTACAGCAATGACTGTCACGATAGACGCAAAGCAAGGCACTACTACGGGCGTTTCGGCATTTGACCGCTCCACCACCGTACTGAAAATGACCGAAAAGAACGTCAAGCCGTCGGATTTTAATCGTCCGGGACATATCGTTCCGTTGCGTGCAGAAGAGGGCGGCGTTCTCAAGCGGGCGGGGCATACCGAGGCGACGGTTGATTTGTGCCAATTAGCGGGTTTACAGCCTGTCGGTGTACTGGCAGAGGTTATGAGCGAAGACGGCTCGATGGCGCAAACGCCGGAATTGTTCCAAATCGCCGAGCGGTTCGGTATGAAAATGATCACCATTGCCGACCTGATCAAACATCGGCGGCGAACCGAGCGGCTCATTCATCGCGTCGCTACGATTACATTGCCCACAGAGAAATATGGCGATTTCACGGTTCATGCTTACGAGGCAGATGTCGAACCGCATCACGCGCTGGCAATAGTCAAAGGCGAAGTCAAGGGCGGCGAACCGACTCTGGTTCGGGTGCATTCGTCGTGTGTCACGGGCGACCTCATGGACTCGCTGCGGTGTGATTGCGGCAGTCAGCTGCATCTCGCGCTGCAAATGATCGCCGATGAGGGGCGCGGAGCCTTGATTTATCTCGAACAAGAGGGGCGCGGCATCGGGCTGATCAACAAAATTCGGGCGTATGCCTTGCAGGAGCAGGGCGCGGATACCGTCGAGGCAAACGTCATGCTGGGGTTCAAGCCGGATTTGCGCGATTACGGCATTGGGGCGCAGATTATGGTAGATTTGGGCATCAAACAGATTCGATTTATGACCAACAATCCCCAAAAAGTCGCGGGATTGGAGGGGTATGGTCTGGAGATCGCCGATTGGGTTTCGCTTCCGGTAGAAGCCAATCCTTATAATGTGCGCTACTTACAAACCAAAGCCGAAAAGATGGGGCATCGGCTGCGGTTGGAACAGATTGATTGAACCGTTCGTTAAAGGCAGATTAAGAAGGGAAGCGAAGAGTGACAATTGTTGAAGGCAAAATGACGGCGGACGGACTGCGGATAGGAATTGTGGCGGCGCGTTGGAACGAGTTTATTACGAAAGAATTGCTGCAAGGGGCAATTGATGCACACCGGCGGCATGGCGGAGACGAAAATTTGCTGACGGTGGCGTGGGTTCCGGGCAGTTTCGAGATTCCCATCGCGGTGAAAGCAATGGCGAGTTCGGGGAAATTCGACGCGATTGTTGCACTTGGGGCGGTGATTCGCGGGGCGACGACGCACTATGATCATATTGCGGGCAGTGTGACGAATGGCTGTGCATCAGTGGCGTTGGAGACAGGAATTCCGGTATCGTTTGGTGTATTGACCACCGAAAGCATCGAACAAGCGATTGAACGCGCCGGAAGCAAGGCGGGCAATAAAGGAGCGGAAGCGTTGCTGGTGGCGATTGAAATGGCAAATTTGCTACGGCAGATTAAGGTATAAAGTGAAACTCTTTTGAGAGTTTGTTCGTCCGAAAGAGAAAATGAGTGAGGCAAGAATGAAGCGATTTTTAGGGTTGGGCATTGTTTTTTTGATGGGAATGCTGATTGGCATCGCGCTGATCCGCACAACCTTGTTACGCCCGATCCCTGATCGTGAAGCCAAGCAACGTGTTCTGGCAGTTCTCGATTCGCCGCCGAATTCCTCTGGAATCGCTGACAACCGCATTGTGGAAGCCGTGAAGAAAATTGAGCCGGTTGTGGTTAATATTGATACGATCAGCCGCACGCTTCCTGAAACTTCCGAGACTGATCCGCTGGGGTTGGAGCGCGAGGTGCGCGGCAAGGGTTCCGGCGTGATTTTGAGCGCGGACGGCTACATCGTGACCAATCGCCACGTAATCGAAGAAGCAAACCGAATTCGCGTGACGCTTCCGAGTGGACAATGGCACTATGCGAAACTAATCGGGCATGATCCGCAGACCGATCTCGCGGTCATTCGGATCGATGCGGCGAATTTGCCCTATGCGGAGATCGGCGACTCGGAGCAATTGCAGGTCGGAGAATGGACGATTGCAGTCGGGAATCCGCTTGGGTTGGGTTCGACGATCACAGTGGGCGTTATCTCGGCACTGAACCGCCGTAATCTGCAAATCGAAGAGGGGCGTCAGCTCGACGGGGCGATCCAGACCGATGCGGCGATCAATCGCGGCAACAGCGGCGGCGCACTCGCCAACGTGAACGGACAGCTGATCGGGATCAATACAGCGATTTTGAGTTCAGGACCGAGCGGCGGAAGTATCGGGTTAGGATTTGCAATTCCAAGCAATATGATGCGGCGTGTCGTCAAAGAGATCATACTTTACGGCAAGGTCAAAACAAAGCCCTCGCGTCCGCCCTGGCTGGGCGTTGCGTTTCAGCCTGTTTCGGATAAGACCGCACAGCAGTTTGATTTGGAGCAGGGGCAAGGTGTTGCCATCCGCGAAGTACTGCCGAAGAGTCCGGCAAGTCTCGCAGGAATGCGAGCCGAAGATATTATTCTGGCGATAGACAACAAGCCGATTGGCGATGTACGTGATGTGCGCGAGGCGGTCATTCAGCGGAAGGCAGGAGAGGACGCCATTGTCCAGATACTGCGTCCTTCGGTACGCAGAAAACTGACAGTGAAGGTTCGCGTCCAATCGCTGCCAGAAGGTTTGGATTTGCCGCTTAGTCCGTAATTGGGTTGTCGGAATGAAGAACCCTCTGTGTCCTGATGTAAATGGGGGCGAATCAATTGCAGGGCAATCTCAGGCTGTTTGAGAGCCATTTGCTGTTGTTCCGGGTACACAGGAACGTACCCGGCAGAAAAACCGACGTCCTGCGGACGAAATCCCCGTTTGAGAGGTTATCGTCTTCATTCAGAGTTCAACGAACAAGAGAGTCGCGATGCCTTCCTCCCAACAGCAGCAGACCTGCGAAAAGACCGACGACTCACAACCGCACCGTCCGTAGGACGTCCGTTTTTCAGAGGGTTACGTTCCTGTACCCGGTTGCCCTAACTTTGATGCCCGCCCTCGTGGAAACTCTTCTGCGCGGGATACCCCGTCGTGCCGTACTTCGCACTCCTAACACTGACTGTAGAAAACCGCAATTGAGGAATGTGAACGGCATCACGCCCAAATGACGCAGTTTTTGCCGTTGCTTTTGGCGCGATAGAGGGCTTCATCGGCGCGTTGCACCAGTTCGCTCGGAGCCAGCGCGTCTTCGGGGCAGGACGCAACTCCTACGCTGACCGTGCGTTGTACCCGCTCTCCCTTGACAAAGACGTGCGCCTGTTGTTCGACGGCGGAGCGGATACGCTCGGCGAGTTGATAGGCGGCGTCTTTGCTGGTTTCCGGCAGCACGACCATAAATTCTTCCCCGCCATAACGCCCGACATAATCGATATTACGGATACTCCCCTGCAACACATCCGCGACCCTGCAAAGGAGTTGATCGCCCGCCGGGTGACCGTAAGTATCGTTGAACGTCTTGAAACTGTCCACGTCCATCATCAGAACCGAGAGGGCGCGATTGTAGCGCGACGCACGGGCGAGTTCCGTTCGCAGAATCTGCTGCATTTTGCGATGATTCCAGAGTCCCGTCAAGCCGTCTGTCGAGGCGGCAAGGTGCATCTCCTCGCGAATGCGAATATTTTCGAGGGCGACTGCGACGTGTGGAACCAGCGAGGCGAGGCGGTCAAGTTCCTCTTGAATAAAAGGGCGATGGACAGAGCGAATACACTGCACCAAACCGAGCAAGCGATTGTTGACGACGATAGGATAGAGCATCCATGCGCCAGCGGCAGATTCGTTGAGGCGGCGATGCGGATCACGGGCGGCGTTGGGGATCAGGCGCGGTTCCAGTTTGGCGGCGGCATGACCGATCAACCCTTCGGCAAAGGGAGCCTGAACATTGAGATAATTGCCCATGTCCGGCAAACCGATCTGCGCCATCAGAAAATGCTCGTCCTGATCCATCGTCCAGATCAGCATTCTGTCGGCACGCACCAAGTCTTGAGCGAGGCGCAGAAACTTTTTGAGCAGGGCAGAAGGGTCAATGAAAACTTCGTCGGAAATACTTTTGTTGCCGATGTCGTGCAGGGCATTGATTTGGGCTTGAAGCGTATCGGCACGGTTTTTTTGCAGTATCAGTTGTCCGGTCAATATCGTGGCGACAATGAGAAGCAGTGCGGCATAATTTCTCTCGGAAGCGGGCAGAAACGAGAGGGCAATGACGCATGGCAAACCGAGGGCAAACAACAGTGTTGCGGCGTGTAACCGTTCGAGACGGAGCGGATCACGCCGCCATGACCGCCATTCGCCCAGATTGCCGAGCGGAAGCAGGAGACTGTAGAGCGAGAGAAAAACGAATGCCGCAGAGATCAGCGTATCGGCGGAGCGTATTACTCCGAAGGGCGTCAGAAAGATGTTCGCGCCCGCCAAAGCAAAAATCAGAACGCAGCCGTGATAAAATTGGCGATCCGTGCTGTGAAAGGCTTTCGGCAGAAGTTGGCGAGCGAACAGACACGAAAGAAAAACGGCAGGTAATGTGACGGCGATTCCATAAAATGCCAGTGAACCGAAGGCGGCAACGGGAAGCAGAGTGAGAGGGCGTTCGGAGGTTCCACCGATACGAACCCACAAAATCAGCGTCATAATGAGAGAGAGCAGGGCAGTGAGAACACTTGTTGCGAACCAATGGGTGGTTTGAAATGCGGCTAAGAGGGCGACACCGAACGCTCCGCCATAAACGATGCTGTGAAAGAGAACCAGAAAAACAGGGCGAGCGGACTCCCGACGTGCAGCCGAGACAGCTGCAAGCGGCGGTGGTGTTTTCTGGTTTTGAGAAGGATGCGGTTGTTCGGGGTCACAGGGTGAGATATTCACGCGAAAAACCTGCTTTCTCTTCTGAGGAGGCAACCTGTAAGGACAGGAAACGGGTAAAATCAACAGAACGCAAAATTTGGGTGTCACATTCACACCGCTGTACGTATTATAGCAAATCCCCCTCGTGTGTTGCAAGCCGTCTGATGCCGATTCTACGGTATAACGACGGAGAACTCGGAAATTCGCCCTCTTCCCCCATGGCATCTCCGATCTATGTTAGACTGAATTCGTCATTTGTGAAGGGAGTAGTGTGTATGCTTGGCAGATTTTTCTGGCGGCGATGGACAAGTTATGTCGGCGTCTTGGGAATTTTGAGTGCGGCATTGTCGGGTTGCGGCGGCTCCGGGGGAGCCATCGGCCTCCCGAATCCGAATCCGAATCCGGGCGGGGGAAATCCCACGCCGAGTCCCGGCGACCCCGATTTTACGACCCGTGCGGCGTGTACCGCTAATCCGCGACGCGGCAATGTGCCGCGCTGGACAGTGCTGGTTTATATCAATGCGGCGAACAATTTGCAGCCGGACAGCCTGACCAATATCGCACAAATGGCGTCTATCGGCTCCGATGCCAATGTCAATATCGTGGTGCAATGGAAACAGGCGAACTGTGCGGACTGCGGCATTCCCTCGTATGACGCGACCCGGCGGTATTTGATACGGCAGCATTCGGCGGCAGATGTAACACAGATTCGGGCGGGAAATACCGCGGTTTTGGATTCGGATCGTCTCTCAGATGCGGCGAATACGGTCAATAATACGGTGGATATGGGCGACTGGCGCGTTCTCAAAGATTTCGTTTCATGGGGAACGCAGAACTATCCCGCCGATCATCTCATGGTGATCGTTTGGAATCATGGCTCTGGCTGGCGTCCCACCACTCGTGCGGCGCGTCCGCCCGTGACTCGTGCCGTTTCACAGGATAACCAGACCGGCAACGAGATTCAGACGGCGGAGCTTCCTCAAGCATTGGCAGGAACGGCGCAACCGATTGATGTTTTGGCGTTCGATGCGTCTCTGATGCAAATGGCGGAAGTGGCATACGAGGTGCGAAATTCGGCGCGGGTGATGATCGGCTCGGAGGAGTCGCCTCCCGGTGCGGGCTATCCCTATGATGTGTGGCTGACGGCACTCAAAAACAGCGGGGCAAATCCGTGCGATTTGAGCAATTCGGTACTCAACGCTTTTGTTGCGGCATATCCGAGCAACGCGAATATCACGCAGTCACTAATTGACCTCTCAAAAATGGATAATGTAGCGACTCAGTTGAATAGTTTTGGGGCTGCATTGCGGGGACGTGTCAGTACAGATGCGACGGCAATTGAGAATGCTCGTGACAATGTTCAGCGTTACGACTATCCTGAGAACAAAGACCTGTATCATTATGCCGATTTGATCCGCACCACAACCACGGACACCAATTTGCAGACTGCGGCGGTCAATCTTCAGAATGCTCTGCGGAGTACGAACGGGGCGATAATGCGGAATCGGCGCGGGCAGTTCCAACAAACGAACTCGAATGGACTGGCAATTTATATCCCGCGTCCGGGAGCATATTTGCAGTCGTACAATGAGTTGGCACTGACCAATGTCACGGTTTGGGATGAGTTCTTGCGCGAGCAAGTGCGATAAGCCGCAAATGCCGTGGGTCATCGGGAATTTTGAGCGCGTGTTAAAGAGACCGAAATTTTTTCGGCACAGCCCTAAAGAGTTTGCGCTTCTTAGTCAATAATGAGTTCAAGAAGCGAGACTCCTGCGAAAAGTGTATGAGGGTACACGGCTCAACGAACTGGTGACTCCGAGAGCATTCGCAGTTGCAGTCCCTTCCTATCACTCTCTGCATCGCACTTGGCGGGGCGATGCAGAGAGCCTCTTTTTAGGATCCAGGCAATCCATTCCTGAGATGTGGCAGAATATGTCTTGCCAACTTTGCGATGTTGCGGGCATCGTCAATCCCCCGATGATGCGTCCCCTGTAGCGGAATGTTCCTCTTCTCCAATGCGGCGTTCATTCCCATCGGTTTGCACTGCTCTATCCGCGCAAACTCTTTTTTCAGATTGATATGGTTCTCGAAAGTTGCGGGCAACTCCATTTTGTGGCGTTCGCAATCTTTGCGAAACTGGTTCAGATCGTATGCGCCCCATGAGCAGAGAGTAAACGGTCTCGTTCCTATCCACTCCACAAATTTCGGGAAAACTGTCCAAAAATACTCCGCATTGTCTACATCGTCCTGCGTAATCGTTGTCAGTTCCTTGCAGAAATCGGTCAACTGTAGTACGATAATCGGCTTGATGAACGCGCTGAACTCATTAGCGGCGGGAGAATCGGCACTTGTCATTCGCAATGCGCCGATCTCAATGATCTCCATTTCCGGCGGATGGCGCGTATTCTCCCAGCACGTCGCTTCAAGGTCAACAATGATATACTGCATAACAAAGGGTCATCTCCTTACTCGCCCGTCTCAATGCACAAGACGTGGTTCTTGGTGAAAGTCCAACAATATTCAGAACGCGAAGTGCTGCCCTGTTTGCTTTATTTGGCAACAGTGAGGGCTATGGCACGTTCGCGAAGTTTGGTGACGCGCCGCCTCTCTTCGTCGGTGGAAGGGGAGCGTCCAATCCACTCGGCGGATTCCGTCATGAGTTTGCTAAGGAACTGTAAAAGTATAACTTCCCGGCTTCATAGGTCAAGACAAGACAGGATTCGGGAGATTATACTTTTACAGTTCCTTAGAATACCTACATTGGTACACGCAGCAAATTCTCCTTGCTGTGCCGCTTGGAGAAGGGGATTAGCTTCCGCAAATCTGACATCGGAGCGCATTAGCCCGCCAATAAACACTCCTGCGTCAAGAAAAATAACCTCATCGTTTGGGTTCATAGATAACCTCCTTCCAACCGTCCGGCACATAGCCCTCAAATGTAATCAAGGGTTTTAATCGCGGCTTGGGTACGTAAAGTTCATCTTTCCAGCCGTCGGCGACTCGCCCCGGCAGTTGCGTCAACGGTTTTAATCGGGGCGTTACGGACGTGATCTCAACCGCTTTTCCTTCTTCCATAACTACGCGCACGAACTCCTGCGTCTCATTGACTTCACGCAGTAAGTCCTCGAACGGAAACGCAATCGCTTCGTCTATGGTCATCACTTTGCTCATCGAATTTGCCTCCTCCAATACGAAATACAGCCACTATAAATAGAAAGGGCGTCGGATACTTGAGTATTCTACCACAAGACCCGACGCCCCAATGACCCAATTACCTAACGACCCACCAACCTACCCCAGTTTTTCCACGAGATCGATCTGCTCCCATGGGAACGCGGCATTGCCGAAGTGACCGTTTTTCGCCGTTTGGAGATATTTGATCCGGTTCGGGTTGAGCAGCTGCAACCGCTCCGTAATCGCACGCGGGCGCAAGTCAATGACGCCACGCGCACGCTTGGAAATCTCAGCATCGGAAATCTTGCCTGTGCCGAACGTATCCACGAAAACGCTGACGGGTTCCGCGACGCCGATGGCATACGCGAGTTGGATTTCGACCTTGTCCGCAAGCCCTGCCGCAACGATATTCTTGGCGAGATAGCGAGCCGTATACGCCGCCGAGCGGTCAACCTTCGAGGGGTCTTTGCCGGAGAACGCCCCGCCGCCATGCCGTGCCGCGCCGCCATAGGTGTCAACGATAATCTTGCGCCCCGTCACGCCGGTATCGCCCTGCGGCCCACCAATAACGAAGCGTCCCGTCGGGTTGATATGGTACTTGATATTCCCCTGAATGTATTTCTCATACTTTGCCAACACCGGCTTGATCACCGATTCCATGACATTCGCCTGAACACTCGCTTGCGTGTGGGACGGGTCATGCTGTGTCGAGAGAACAATGGTGTCAATGTGATGCGCCACGCCGTCGAGATACGCAATCGTGACCTGTGCTTTGGCGTCGGGTCGGAAGCCGAGTCCGGGTTCCGTGCGGCGTACATCGGCGATCTTCTTCATCAGTTCGTGCGAAATGGTGAGGGCGAGGGGCATGAGATGCTCCGTCTCGTTGATCGCATAGCCGAACATCAAGCCCTGATCGCCCGCGCCCTGCTCGTCGGGGTTTTCGCGGTCAACGCCCTGAGCAATATCGGGCGACTGCTTCTGAATAGCGAGCATCACGCCGCACGTATCCCCATCGAAACCATAATCGGTTTTGGTGTAGCCAACCGCTTTGATCGTGTCGCGAACCACGTCGGCGATTTCGACATAGGCAGTGGTGGTCAATTCGCCGCCGACAACGCACAAGCCGCGAGTCACGAAGGTTTCGAGGGCGACGCGGGAATTTTTGTCTTGCTCCAAAAGCGCATCGAGAACCGCATCGCTGATCTGATCGGCGAGTTTGTCGGGGTGACCTTCGGAGACACTTTCCGAGGTAAACAGGGTGAAGTCTGACATGGGAGACAGTTCCTTTCGAGGGCGCAGGCGGATTATGTCTGCCGCCTTTCCCTCCTTTGAGAATATGGGTGAACGCAACAAAAAACCCCTTCCGCAGCGCAGAAGAGGTTGTAATGGCGGGTGAAGGTGGAAATCAGAACAGAGGTAAAGACGGCTCGAATGCCGCGCTTTGTGTCCTGAAACTCCCCAAAATGCGCCCCTACACCTCTTATCTTTGCAGCAGCGAAATTGCATTCCACTGCCCGGAATTAGCACCTGCCCGTGTGGGTGGTTGTTGTGGTGTCATCAGCCCGGTTGCCTCGACCACTCTTGATAAGAAGCTTCGCTTAGGGTAAATTGTCAGGATATTATAGCCCGATATTCAGAACGGAGTCAACGCCGAAAAATACGGGACGTGAAAATTTCTGTTTGCTTTTATCGAATTTTCATTTTTTGTGCCTATACTGAGACAGTTCGCCGCTTGGTTCGTCTGACATACTACTCTGTTTCGACAAGGACAACGCTCATGAAACCCGATTCGTCTCTTTCATTTCCCGGTGCGCCGACTGTAACGCGGCGTGGTGCTTTGACCCGGCTCGCTTCTGGTGTGCTGATGTGTACTGCGGGCATACTGCTGCCGTCGTATGCGTTCGCCGATGAACTGCTCCGCACGCCGCGCCAAACCGAAGGTCCCTTTTATCCCGACAAGATGCCGCTCGACACCGACAACGATCTGCTGATCATCAACGACAATCTCACAGAGGCAGTCGGAGCCGTGACCTATCTCAGCGGCAAAGTCATGGACATCAAAGGCAGCCCGATACGCAACGCCGTCGTCGAGATATGGCAGGTGGACAATCTCGGCAACTATGTTCACTCACGCGGCGGCAATGGACAGGCGGACGGCAAGCGTGACGGGAATTTTCAAGGCTTCGGGCGATGCGTCACGGGTTCGAGCGGCGAGTATCTGTTTCGCACGATCAAACCCGTTGTTTATCCGGGACGCACCCCCCATATTCACATGGCAGTGAAAATCAAAAAACAGCCGAAATTCACGACCCAATGTTATGTTGAAGGTGAAAAAGGCAATGAGCGCGACGGCGGAATCAGTGGAATTCGCGATGCCAAAGCGCGGGCTTCAGTCATTGTGCCGTTTACGCCGATCAAAGAGTCGAAAATCGGCGAACTCACCGCAAAATTCGACATCGTTTTGGGCTTCACCCCAACCGCGTAACCCCAACCAACAAAAACGTGCCGCGAAAATCATTTCGCGGCACGCCACATTTTGATTCGCTTGTTCTCACCAGAAACGTACCCCCGGCAAGGCTCGAACTTGCGACCTACCGCTTAGAAGGCGGTTGCTCTATCCACTGATAAATGCCTTGATAACCATATTTTCAGGGTTCTTCGGCACTTCGAGCAGAGGGCTTCAATATGCGACCAAAGCGATTCACGGTCTTAACGTGCGACGAAGAGTGATCAAGCCCTCTTTTGAGACGGCAACACCATTCTAAACTGTCTGCCTCGCCTTGTCCATACCCGAATATGTTCCACGCAAACCTTAACGCCCTAATCAGTCTACAGGAATAGCGGTTTTTGCCTTGCAGGTGACACGCAGGAGCGTTTTAGGCGTAAAGATGGGAGGAACGTCTCGTGGGAAAAGACACGCAACGAGCAAAGCAGACAAAAAAGAGGGGGTCACGCTGTCATCCGTGTATATGGGGTTACCCTATAGCCTTCCTATCCTCTGTCAGAACCCACGCTGTCAACAGCACCAGTAGGATGCTGGTGAATATGCTCTCTGACGTGTTTCAACTTGTAAGACGGTTGCTATTATTGATTTTATGTGGGGTTTTTTCGAGCGAATAGGGATTTTGGGCAGGAAGAGGAGAGAGGAAGGGTGAATAGTAGGAGTGCGTCCTATCACCATGAGGAAACCAAACCATGCCTGTTGCTTACTGCCGTTTTTGTGGACAGCCTCTTCGGACGCGCAATGTACGAGATTTATCTGATTTGTCTATTAGTATCTCACGTTACGCATCGGAGGTTGAAAACTGGAAAAAACAAGCGTCTTTCAGACGCACACTGCCTCGTATTGACGCCCCTCTCCTCTCAGGAGAGGAGTTGGGGGTGAGGTAAGACGCTTGTACTTTCTTGCCGGGGACGTTCTTGTACCCGCTGTGGAAACTCTTCCGCCCACTGACTTACGCAAGAGGTCTGATAACCAACGCCTCAATCACCTACCGACCCACTTACCATGCCCGTTCGGGAACAGATGTACGCGCAGTGACCACAATGAGATTGTCGCCTTCGACTTCGGCGCGATACGCCTCCCATGCCTCTGCCACGTTGCCCTCGATCACGTCGCCAGTATGGGTATAGACCCGATAGCGCAAACGAAGCGGCGCGTCGGGCGTGATCTCAATGGCGTCTTGGCGGAAAAAGCCGAAATTGGGCGAAATAGGACCATAATCGCGGGTAAACCACGGCGTCGGAAAATCGGGATTGTGCGGATGGTCGAAGAGGGCAATCCCGCATTTCAGGCGTCCTAATGTGCCGGAACAGTCGATCCATGGCGAGGTTTGTTTGTAGGTTTCGCGCTCATTTTTTTGTCCGCTGGCGTTGGTGATGGTTCCGCCGGATCGCGCCGTCAACCCTTCAGCAACGCGCAAATGAGGAATGCCCGCCTGATTGGTTGGTGAGAGAACAACGGGTTCGCTTGTCGGAGCATTCAGGACAATCTCGAAATCGAAGTGCCGCGCTTCCGGCGAACTCTCATAGAACGTAAACGTCCGCGTATCATGAAGCACAATCTTGCCGCTTGCCGCCGTCCATGCACACGTTTGAGTAAATCCGCCCGATATTTCGCTTTCGACAAACGGGGCAAATTTCTGATGCACGATACGCCCGCTGTTGTGTCGTTCCAGCCAAAAATCGGTGTCATCTACGCGCCCATGACCAACCCAAAACCCATGATGATGGCGATGATCCAGCGGCGAATCAGCGAGAAGTGACAGCCCGTTGGCGGCACGCACTGGAGAGAGATAGGGTTTCCATATAGACAGACTGTAGTTATAACGGGCGTATTCCTGCCCTGCAATACGGATAATGAGATGTCCCGTTTCTTGAAGAATATCCACCATGTCTGCATTTCCTCTTTTCTTAACTCGTCGCTCTCATAATACCCTACGTTTTGGGTCGGTGGGTCTTTAGTAGGTAACAGGTCAGGGCAAGCGCATCTAAATTTTTTGACCTTTGCATCTCATCAAGAAACGGTTGACTGGAACATTTCCCTTCGGTCAGGATGATGCCGGACTCCTTTTGAAGGGCTTTTGTGTTTGCAGAACAGTCCGTCAGTATCACGCCCGCGTACTTTCTATCAAATACCAGATGATAAGCAGACCGAGTACGACAATGATCGCCGCAAAGCCGAGGACGAGACTTTCCGAAGCCAAATAGCGTCCTTCGCGGATTTGTTTCTGCACGACAACATACCGCCGTGCAGAGAAAACGACTGTCAGCAGACCGATAATTGTGAACAACAAACCAATGTTGGAGGCATGGACAATTCCACGGGAGGGAGGCGTTAGGGCGGTGGAGGGGAACAGATAACGCAGTTTGGCGATGACCACGCCAAAACCCATCGTTGCAATGCCTGTTCGCAGCCATGCCAAATACGTTCGCTCATTAGCAAGATGATCACGAACACGCTCATTGTCATTTGACTGTTCCATTCTTCTCTCCTTTTCCGGCGTGCAGTGGAATCAATGTACTCGAAACGATGCGCGGAAGCATTCTTTTTGTACCTTCGGTAACAGTTCAGGGTTGTGGGAGTAAAGTTTCAGGCAGGCGTGGCAACGGGTTGCGGCTGTGCTTCAACTCCGCGATTTGCTGGAGCAGCAGGGCATTCCTCTCTGCCTATTGCGCGAGGATGTCCTGCTGTTGACGGACAAGAGCGACCAATTCCTCAAGGGATTTGTGGGAGAAAGTGTCCATGGCATTCAGTAGACGTCAGCCTCACAGCAAAGATTCCCACAAGAGTGAACTGTTACGAAACGCTCCCTGCCCCCAATAGTTTTCCGCACGAAGCCCAACTATTTGTCTTCGGAGAGGATTTCGCCGATCATGCCTACCGCGCCGTCCAATCCGTGATCGAGATAGCGCAGGACGCCTTTTCGGTCTATCACGGCGACTTCGGGAATCCCAGAGATTTTATAGCGCAGCATCGTAGAGCCGAACGTCTCCTTTTTGGGATCGGAAATATCCATTGCAATCGGATATGTCAAGCCTTTGGACTTGACGAAATCCTTGAGTTTCTGTAGGTCGGAATCGCCTGAAAGTCCGATGACGACAACGCCCTTGCCGGAATACTCTTCGTGGACACGCTGCACCGCTGGAAGCACAGCGACACAGGGACCGCACCACATCGCCCAAAAGTCAATCAGCACAATTTTGCCTTTGAGCGTGTCGGGCATTTTATCGGTTGTGTTGAGCCACGATTCGACTGCCCATTCGGGAGCATTCTTGTTGATCAACGCGACCTGT
>Ga0163154_10001102_pt1 | contig 42072 bp, 43 predicted proteins | sample OliLakLV19MP9P1_FD_148649 | JGI IMG/M metagenome (GOLD analysis project Ga0163154, IMG submission 148649) | Freshwater microbial mat bacterial communities from Lake Vanda, McMurdo Dry Valleys, Antarctica - Oligotrophic Lake LV.19.MP9.P1 | ecosystem: Environmental > Aquatic > Freshwater > Lake >... | reverse complement strand
TACGTCTAGTCCTGAACCAACCGCCACTCCAACTGCGACTCCTACGTCTAGTCCTGAACCAACCGCCACTCCAACTGCGACTCCTACGTCTAGTCCTGAACCAACCGCCACTCCAACTGCGACTCCCACTCCGACACCTACGCCAGATCCTTCATCAACTCCTATTGTGGTAGTCACACCACAGCCTGCTACCCCCCCACCAGCTGCAGTAGTCAATGGATCTACTCCGCCAACAAATAACCCACCGACCAATAGCGATAATCCCTTATCTACCACAAACAGAGAAGCAAGCAATAATGTCTTAGGACTAGAGACAACTGCAGAAGCTTTAATAGAAAAAAATCTACCTTCACAAATTTTCTTGCCCAACAATTTATTAACATGGAGCGATAATACGGCATACAACTATGATCAGCCAGTTTCTAATACCGTCAACGTGGCTTTATCAGCCATTGCGGCAAATGCCTTATTGGTCGCCGGCGCTTTAGTAAAACAAGAATCAATTGTTAAGTCACTTTCAGCCATAACTCAAACTTTTAAACATTCATGAGAAATACTTTGATCCTTATACTCACAATTATCGGAATCACATGTTTAATTGCCTTGGCGTATTTAAATAGTGGTTATCGGACACAAACGCGCGTCTATTCACAATATAGTCTCTTAGTCTCCACCTGGGAAAAATATAAAAATGACTTTATTGGCGATGATGGTCGGGTGATTGATTATTCACAAAATGACATGACCACTTCTGAAGGGCAAAGTTATGCATTATTGAGAGCGGTTTGGAGTGATGATCGTCAGACATTTGATTTGGTCTGGAATTGGACCAAGAATAACTTAAAACGCCAAGAGGACCATTTATTTGGTTGGAGTTGGGGAGAACGCGATGATCAGAGTTTTGGTTTCCAAGCAAATGGAGGAGAAAACTTTGCAACTGACGCTGATACTGATATTGCCTTAGCCTTGTTGTTTGCTGGGAAACGTTGGGATGAACCTGATTATACTGACTCGGCTTTGCCAATTATTAAGGATATTTTTGAGTACGGCACGGAAGAAATTAATGGTAAACGTTTTTCTTTAGCTGGTAGCTGGGCTAGCAGTCAAACAGAGATTGTCATGAATCCTTCTTACTTTATGCCCTACTCATGGAGAATTTTTTCCCAAGTCGATGCAGAACATGATTGGCAAAGCCTGGTAAATCCGGCTTACGAAGTCTTAAATAAAGTCAGCAACACTCCTTTGAGTGGTCAAGACAGCGTTGGTTTACCGCCTAATTGGATTAGTATGGATAAGCAAACAGGTGAATTTAGACAAGCAACTCAAATACAGCTTAACACTGCCTATGGCTATGATGCGATGCGAACACCGTGGAGAATTGCTCTGGATTACATCTGGTTCAAAGACCCTCAAGCCTTAGCGTACCTCACTAGTCTGAGTAAATTATCTGACCTTTATCAGCCCGAGAAGAAATTAGTCGCGGTATACAACCATGATGGTACTCCGGCTGCCGATTATGAGAGCCCTGCTATGTACGCTACAGCTTTGAGTTATTTCCAAATTGTTAAACCTGATCTGGCAGAAGGCTTATACACCAATAAAATTATTAATACTTACTCCAACGACACCAACAATTTTGTGACCGGCCTCAATTATTATGATCAAAACTGGTTGTGGTTTAGTATTGCTCTTTATAATCAAGATTTGCCCAATTTTTATGCCGAGTAAGAAAAAAGTCACACCCACCGTTGTGACACCAGCCCCAATTATTTTTTCGGGAAGCGTCACTAGTCCGATGCTGATTGCCAATATTACCTTAACCTTGTTTTACTTTTTATGGTGGTTTAATTTCCAGCAGGCGGGAAATCCGATACTTTATATTCTCCTTTTCTTTGGTGAAACTTATCATGTATTAATGGTCTTGATGTTCTGGTTTACGGTGCGAAAGCTTCACGGTGATGAAACACCAGTTTTGCCTAAAGCCAAAGACCGACCTCGGTTTATTGATATCTTCGTGACCGTGGCAGGTGAACCTTTAGAGATAGTTGAAAAAACCGTCAGAGCCATTCAAAAAACTAAATATAAGTATAAACATATTTATATTTTAAACGATAGCTATGTAGCTAAAAAAAGTAATTGGCAGGAATATGAACTATTAGCTAAGAAACTCAAAGTCAGTTGTTTAACACGCCGGGTGGCTGGCGGGGCCAAAGCTGGCAATATTAACTCGGGGTTGCGGAATACCTCTAGTGAATTAATTGCTATCTTTGATGCCGATATGTGCCCCGAGCCTAGTTTCTTTGATAAAACTGTTCCTTATTTTGTGGATGCCAAGATTGGTTTTGTGCAGACCCCACAGTACTATCGTAATTTTGCTGAAAATGTCGTTACCTCCGCTGCTTGGGAACAACAGGAGTTTTTCTTTGGGCCAATTATGAGGGGCAAGCAAGCTAGTAATGCTGCCTTTATTTGTGGCACAAATGTCGTCATCAGAAGAACAGCTATTGAACAAGTCGGAGGGATGAATGAGGAAAGTATTGCTGAAGACTTTTTGACTTCACTGTATATTCACCAACGAGGTTGGAAATCCATTTACGTGCCCGAGGTTTTAGCGCAAGGATTAGCACCTAGTGATTTATTATCATATTATAAACAACAATCTCGTTGGTCTCGTGGCTCAGTCGAAGTGCTTTTTCGCCATAACCCATTATTGATGAAAAACTTAACTTGGGCGCAAAAAATAGAGTATCTCTCATCAGCGCTTTACTACTGTAATGGCTTGATTGTGGCTATTGATATTATGGTCCCAGTCTTTTTCTTGCTTTTTGCCACATCGCCCATTCAAACTACAACCACAGTTTTCGCGATCTATTTCTTACCTTTTATTACTTCCATTATTTATAGTTTGCACAAGATTTCAAATAAAAACCTGACTTTTAGAGCCATCTCATTTACACAAGCTAGTTGGTTCTTACAAATCCAATCGATTTTTGCATCTTTGACTGGCCATAAAACCATATTTTCGGTCACTCCTAAAAAAGCTCAAACTGGCAATTTCTTATTCTTAGCTTATCCCCATTTAGCATATGCAGCTCTAGCATTGTTTAGCGTAGCGATCGCTTTCAATCGAGATGGTTTCACTCCAGCCTTGTTAGCTAATATTTCATGGGTAACTTTTAACTTGCTACTTTTCTTTCCGTATATCGGGGCCGCTTTTAACTGGAAAGAGCTACTGATAAAAGCTAAGCTGATTAATCCTGAATATCCAGATAAAGTCTTGTCCAATGTTTAAATTACTAGCTACAACTCAACCAGTCTTCAACAAAATTAAGGATAGACTATCTCAAATATCCAGTACTTCTTGGTTAATGTATCTGTCATTTGTAGTAGCGGCAGTTGTGATTGCTATAAATAGTACGGCTTCAATTCGCTTGGACGAAGCCCAATCAATATGGGCTTCAACTAAGTCGATTGTTGGACTTTTAAAGTACATTGCAAACGACGTCCATGTGCCTTTGTATTCACTATTCCTTCATTTTTGGATTCAGTTTTTTGGAATTAAAATCTTTACTTTACGGATTATGTCATTGATCTTTTTTGTGTTATCGGTGCCGGCAGTTTATAAAATGGCACTTCATAGCAGTAACGAAAAACTGGCCAGGATTACTACAAGTTTATATTGTTTATCACCTTTCATCACTTGGTACAGTACGGAAACTAGAATGTATACTATGTTAACGTTGGTAACTATTTTGAGTCATTTGAGCTTTTTTAAAATTCTAGAGAGTAAAACAAAAGCTGGTAAACTGACTTATCTCATAGTTTCAATTTTTGGCATCTATACTCACTATTTCTTTGCTTTTGTCGTCACTTTACAGAGCTTGTACCTTTTCTTTAGTGTTATCTCTGATCGACGACAGCAAGAAGTTAAAGTAATTTCGGCACCTAAAAACACGAAGAAAAAGAAGGTGGCTGTCTTTTCTAAACCAAAAGCACTGGGACTCTCTTTGTCGTGGCAAATTCCCAATTGGTTCAGACCACTGCTCAATTATTTTGGCTTATTATTCTTAGTAGGTTTAGCTTTCTTACCTTGGGTGATTGCTGTCTATCTGAGTGGTAGCGCTTCTACATCTCGTCCCTTGCTAGTGACTCCAACAAGTTATAATTTATTACAACTTTTTGTACATTTCTTCACTGGCTTCCAAAGTACCTCATTACAGAGCGCCTTAATTTCTACCTGGCCATTGGCTATGATCTTGCTTTTCTTTACTTTCAGTCAGAAGATCAGGGTGCGTTTAAAATATACTGGCTATTATTTTTTAATGACATTTGGTCCGATTTTAATGGCTTTTATTGTCTCATACACCTTGCAACCAATCTTAGTTTCGCGATACTTAATTTTTATTACACCCACGCTTTTCTACCTGATGGCCCTGATTTTGATGCACTTCAGTAAAACCACTTTTAGTATTTTTATGGGCATTATCTTAATAAGTAATTTTTACTTTCAATATCAACAAGCTATTTCCAGCAACATTGTGGAGCGCGAAAACTACGAAGAAGTTACAAAATATTTAAACACTAAACCCACTGATCAAGATATTATTGCCTTGTCGGCGCCATTTACAGTTTATCCCATTGAATATGAATATAAAGGTAAAGCAAAAATTGACACTATTCCCGAATGGAATCGTTATGAAAGTGGATACATTCCTCCGTTTACAGAAGAGAACTTGAAGCAGCAAATTGATAGATATCAAACTACCTACCAGCAGATGTATGTCGTCTTGTCCTATGATCAGGGATATCAAGATCAAATTGAATCCTACTTGGGTAATAACTTGCAATTAATTGAAGAAGTGACGTTCTCTCCCGGATTAGTAGTCAGGAAATATAAGTTGCGTTACGATTAGTAGCTGAAGTAACCAGCGCAGTGCAGCCATTCCGATTGGGCAAATTTACCAATACAGCCAGTAGCACTATCCCATGAGCCTTGTGAATAGGTGGATCCAGCTTCAGACTCGTAGCTTACCCCGTCTAAAATGACTTTATCAATCATCAGGTTACGATCTTCATTGGCACTTGAACCATCATTGCTATACCAGAATGTTAAGTCTCGAATGTTGAGACGGGTCGGGGAAGAAAATTGAAAAGTTTGAAAGTTGCGATCCTGAGGTTGACCTTGAATATTACTAAACTCAGCTAAGATTTGATTATCTCGTTTCACTTGCAAGCTTGGATATTGGCCATTCGCAACCGTGCCGGCGGCGTAGACCTGGAGAGTTGAAGTACTAGGAATAGTCTGTGAATTTTGATCATAGGAAAAATAACCGCCGCAGTGCAGCCATTCGGATCGTGCAAATTTAGGACTACAACCAGTAGCGCTGCTCCATGAGCCATCGGAATAGGTGGCTTCGGTTTCTGTTTGATAAACTTGAGCATTTATTTGTAGACTATCAATCATCACATTGCGATCTTCGTTTTGCGATGATTGGTCGTTAGTGAAGTGAACACTGATGTCTTTGGCAGCTACTACGCCATTGGCTGTATATTCCAAATTCTGGAATTGTCTGGTCGCAGGATTGCCGGCGACGTTATTAAACGTATTGACCGTTTGCCCTTTAATCTTCAGCTCTAAGTTGGGATATACATTATTGACCGGTGTGCCAGCAGCTCTGACCGTAATCCGAGTTTGAACTGTGGGCACAGGGCTGGGACTAGGTGAGGGAGAAGGTACAGCGGTAGGAGTTGGACTTGGTGAAGGCACAAGACTTGGTGAAGGCGATGGTGTAGTAACTATTCCTGGTAAAGTCAATTCAAAGTAGCCATTGCAGTGTAGCCATTCCGATTGGGCAAACTTACCATCACAATTGGTAGTGCTGCTCCATGAGCCGAGTGAGTAAACAGCCGGCGCTTCAATTTGAACAACTTGACCACCTATGGAAACTTTATCGATCTTTAGATTACGATCATTATTTCTGCCCGTTGAAAAATCATTATCAAAGCTCAGTTTTAACGTTTTACCAGTTAGCGAAGTAGATGCGTCATAGGTTAAAACTTGATATTGATTGGCCTCTGGTGAGCCATAGACTTGACTGAAGGTTTTGACTTCACTGCCATTAATGCTGACTTTTAAGCGCGGGTATTCACCATTTGACGGGGTTCCAGCCGCCCAAATTTGCAATTGAGAGTTGCTGCTGGGTTGGGGACTTGCGGTGGGTGTTGGCGTTGGTGTGGGAGCGGGTGAGCCACTACTTTGGCAAGTCTCGTAAAAGCTGCGTAGAGCTTGAAGTTTGGCGGGCCAAGGAGTTTGCCAATCACCTTGAAGGATGCCACCGGTGTCAGTAGCATTTGCATTCCATGCCCAGTAAAAGCTGTTGCAGACTTTCTTTTCTTTCCAGTACTCAATTAACTTATTTTGTAAAACCAAATCTTGATAACTACCACCTTCGACATTAAATTTGCCACCCCATTCACCAGGAATCAAGGTGTAGTCTAAGTTGGTTAAGAAACCAAAATGAGTTTCCCAAATCCCCGGTAAATTATTAGGGAAATCACCAGCTGACATATATGGTTGCCAGTACACATCGGGTCCGTAGACATGGGGTGAGAGAACCAATTTATGATTGGGAATTTTATTTGTATCAATTGGGTTGCATCTAAGCGGCTCAAAGTTACCGCCAAACCAATGATTGGCGCCAGTCACACACTGAGGATTACTATGAACACCTTCTACAAAAACTAATAAACTGGGATTAGTGCTGAGAATAGCTTGACCAGCAGTTTCGGCAGCTATTTTCCAGTCATTTGCAGCGCCCGTGGCCCAAGTAGCACCACTGGGTTCATTCATTAAATCAATACCAATAAAGTTGGAGTATTGGCTAAAATGTTGTGCTGTTAGTTGCAAGTCTGAAACCCATTTGTTAGCTGGATATTGATCGTTATACCAAAGTGGTCCTAAGCTCCAACAATCTATCGTATGCATGTCTAACACCACATACATGCCTTGGGCATTAAACTCAGTCATTAGAGCATCCATTACTTCCAAACTTCGCTTGCCCTGTAAATCTTGATTGCGATTATTATCAAAACCTATGCCATAGACATCTTGATTTGTTAAAGCAGCAGGACAAAAAGGATAACGAACAGCATTAAATCCTAACTCTTTCATTTGCGAGATCATGGATTTATAGTCACGGTTTTCTAAACCATGGGGAGAGAAGCGAGAACTTGACTCAGTACCAAACCAATTGACGCCAAAAAGTTTGATTTCTTGACCGTCTTTAAAAACTGCGCTGTTTGAAACAGTGTAGTTTGGGGCGGCTTGAGCCTGAGTCACTGGTGTGATTGTTACTAAAAAAGCCAAGAATAAAGCAATGAATGATACTGAACGAATAATTTTGAGCATGCAAAGGCTAGTTTACATTACTCTTGAATAATTTACTAGCTTTCAATAAGCAGTAAATTGTAATACTTTAACTTTTAATATCAGATGTGGATCTATTGATGAGTCTTATAATTTATACTATTGAGATCGCAAGCTAAGTCTGTTAGAATCCACTAGATCAAAAGATACATCATGATTCAATTTTTAAAACAACTTTCTCAAAAATGTGCAGCCTTAGCAATTATTTTCGTTTTGAGTCTGGCTTTTGTTAAGATTTTCCCTGTTTCTGCACCACTCGCCTTTTTTGAAGCAGGTCAACGAGATTATTGGCCACCGACTGTTGATGGTTACTCGGCCCAGTTTAACAGTGACTCAATCAGATTTGCTCCAGCTTTTTACTTTTTAGGTGAAGGTATCACTTCCGAGATAACTATCACTAATCCTGCTAGTAACGGCGAGAGAACTCAGACTTTCTATCTATATGTTAGTAAAGTTATTGAATCACCAAGAGGTCGTAACATTGAAGATGGTACACCAAATGGCCCAGATATTGGTGACGGTGAACTGAATAGTAATGAACAAGCTGGAAATGACATTCAAAACTTGCTTGACACGCATACGGTAGGCTCATTTACTTTCTCAGCCGGTGGTCAAAGAAATATTTCATTCACCTTTACACCTTCGAGCCCAGGTTATTACCAATTTGACTACAGTACTTTACCTCCCGGTAATGGTTATGTTTACGGTCACATTTTAGCGGCCGGTTTTGTCAGAGTTTTGCCACGTGGAAATACCGAGCCAGCTCCATCTCCAACCGCGACCCCGGTAGTCACTCCAAGTCCTACTCCAACTGCCACACCTGTTGCAACGCCAATCCCGTCTCCCATAGTTACACCTACTCCGACTGCCTCCCCAAGTGTTGGCCGACAAAGTCGAGTGGATATCGAAAAATTATCATGTGATTATGGCAGTTTTGACGCTATAAGTTATGTGACAAATAATGGCAAAGGTGTCAAAGATGTCAAAGTTACATTTAACTTTAATAGTAATATTAAAGAAGCTACCACAAATGATCGTGGTTACGCTCAAGTCAGTTACTCTTCGAGTAGTAATGGCACATTGACTGTCGACCCCGAAGGTTATCCCGGACAAACTTTAACTATTATTATACCTACCAACTGCAGCAACGGTGTTGGTGGAACTGGAACAGTGTCTGGTAGTTCAAGCAGTAACAATAACAGTAGTAATGGCAGTAATACTAATGGTAATAAACCTAGCATTTTGGGGGCCACGACATTAGCTGATACGGGGGCCAATGCTGCTTATCAACTGTTAAGTTTCATGGCCTTTGGTATGATACTGGCTGGAGCATCTGCCTATGGCTACCACCAAACCCAAAAAAAAGCTTAGTTCTTTTTCAAAATCAAAAAATCGTTCTCAGCTTAAGACTCATTTAAAAGTAACTAGAGTTAGTACTATTAGTGGCAAATTGCCTGACAAAAGTCAGCCAATTAAAGTTCGCCGACGCTCTGTAATTTCTGTAAATAAAGTGTCAACTGCTAAAAAGATTACTTTAATTAAGCAAAGTGGCGAGGTGAGTTCAAAAGCTAAGAACCGAAAAAAAATTCAGAAGTCAGTAGCCGCAAAACGTAAATCACAGACCCCGATTTCAATTACTAAAACTAAGTTAGTCATTAAACCTTGGGTGTTTTTAGTGGGTATCCTCATAGGGATATTTATGACGATGACCAGTGGTTTGTACCTTGTCTATCGGCAAACCGTTTTATCGTTTAAAGTCTCTCCCAGTATTGTCGCACCCCAAAATCTGCGAGGCGATAAACCACTGCGGACTAAACTGGAACGCTTAGGGATTGATACTTCAATTGTGGATGCCACAATTAAGAATGGGATTTGGGAAACTTCAGATACTGCAGCTACCTACTTGAGCGCCTCAGCTCGACCCGCCGAAGGCGGCAACATTGTGATTTATGCTCACAACCGACGGCAATTATTTAATACCTTGCCTCAAGCAAAAATTGGGGATGTAATCGTAGTGGAAACAGCTAACAAGCAATATCGGTACCAAGTTAGCTCTATCAAAACCGTTCAACCTGATCAAATTGAAGCAGTCCTACCTACGTCATATGAGGTACTCACGCTTTACACCTGTGTCGGCTTTTTAGACTCCCAAAGGTTCGTGGTTCAAGCTACACCTATCGGAGTTAGCTCAATTTAAAATTATTTTTTTGAGCTAGGTTAAAATTGGGAAAAGTCGTTTGGCTTTAAAGATGATGGCTTGACCGCCAATCTCACGAATCGAAGTTAACAATTTAATCTTTGATTCACCAGCCACTCGTTTATTGAAAGTAATTGCCACTTCACCAATAGTGAATCCCAAATCCAAGGCGGTCGTCAGTAGTGGAATATCCAGCGTCCAAGCCGTCACATCTTGGGTAGTTACTTGATCAATAATCTCTTTTTTGAAAACTTTTAAACCCGACTGAACATCACAGTCTAAACCGTGAAGCACTTTGCCAAAAAACCAGCGAAAGCCCCGGCTAGTAACTTTACGGAACCATGATTCATGATTATCCGTGCGCCGAGCTACAACCACACCAAATTGCTGACACAACTCATACATTTCCGGAATGGCTTCTGGAGAATACTGTAAATCAGCGTCGATCATAGCAATAAAGTTAGCATTCGTATGTGCTGCACCTTCCAAGATGGAAAACGCTTTACCTTTTTGACCTTGCTTCGTCACTACGGTGACTGGAAATTTTTTTTGGAGGGCTAATGAAATTGTAGCAGTTTTGTCAGTCGAGTGGTCATCCACCACATACAGATGAAAGGAAATTTTTGCTTTTCTTAATGTTTGGCTCAGTCGTTCAATCAGAGAGCTAATGTTAGCAGATTCGTTATAGACTGGAATAATAACGCCTAGTTCAACTTGCATACTCAGTTTGGGTGAAAATTTACTACTTTAGATTGATCAATCACTCGATGCTTTGATTATACTAAACTATATCCTATAATCAATTAGAGAATGATGTCTGTTGCCTTAAAGAAATCCTAATCCGGATATTTGTTTGGTTTTCATCACCAAAGTAAGCTATACTTTTTCTTATGAAATGGTTACGCAGATTTTTACGTGGCTTTGTAAATGCCTTTATTGGCATAGGTGTGGCTTTAGGTGAACGCAACATGCGAGTTCATTGTTTGGCTTTCATCGTTGTCACTCTTGCTGGCATATATCTAGGCTTAACTCCGTTGGAGTGGGCAGTGATTGTTGGTATAAGTGGAGCAGTCATGGCAGCTGAAGTTATTAATACGGCCATTGAAAGCATTTGTAATATTTTACGCGATACTTTGGGTACTGGTTATGAATCAACACGAGCGGCTCGTGATTTAGCGGCGGGAGCAGTGTTAGTCCTGGCGATTGCCGCACTAGTCATTGCAGTCTTAATTTTTGGTCCAAAGATAATGTTGCAATTTTAGTTTTTTTTTAACTAAACATTTCTCCTGGAAATTTTTGAGTGATTTGATAGGAAAGATCATCGTTCACTATTAGGTACTGGCATGGAAACTCTTCAATAACGTCTGGCCAAAGTTGAGCAGGACTGACAAATAATGCTGTGGAAATGCCATCAGCTAAAAATGAGTTCTGGGCAAGTAGAAAGACACTGGCAACTTCACTGATCGGCTGGCCAGTTTGAGCATTTAATAAATGATGGTACTTCCCAACTCGGCGATGATAGCTGTTGCTACATGCCAGACCTTGATGGTAAAGTTTGACTGTCCCAATCGCAATTTCAGCGTCACTGGGATGTTCCAAAGCAATTGTCCATGGTTGATCATCAGCTTTGTGGGTCCCATAAAAATCTCGACCACCATCTACTAGATAAGTCGAATGACCATGTTTTTCTAAGCACTTGGCCACTAAATCAATCAAGTACCCTTTGCCATAGGCACCGAAGTCGAGCTTGACTGATCCAGTTTTGATAAAAATGTTATTTTTGAGAGTGAAGTTCCCTTTGGGGAGAGTAATGCTTTCAGCCTGTGTATTTTTAAAAGAGTAGGAAGCGTCATAGCCGTAGACCTCCTGAAGTTGGGCAGTATTGAGATTAAAACTACCTGCAGTTACGTGTTGGAGCCTAATACCTAGGTTGAGTAGCTCTTGAAATTCTTGATCAATTTCGAACTCAGTCTCTGAGCTTTCGGCCATGTGGCAGATTAGACTATTAGCAATAAATCGAGAATAGGTAGTGTCAAAACGAGTAATCTGCTCAGCTATTTCGTGCTTTACTGTCTCAGAAAACGCCTGGTCGTCACTCACTACGGTCCAAGGAGCGCCGATAGCTTCGAATGACCACTCAAACATGCAAAAGCTTCTGATTAGGTTTGAGCTTCAGTTAAAAACTTTTTGAAAGCTCCAGTGGTTAAGGAAGCGCCGCCAATGCGATCAACCTTTAACTCACTTAACTTTTTACCAACCACAGCATTTCCAACGGCATCTTTAAATTTGTTTTGTAAACCGACACTGACTTGATTGACGGCTTTCACTTCTGTTTCGACAGCGGTGATTGTGCCAGCCTGATCTACAGTCATGCTAAATCTGACCATATCGCCACCGGCTGGATTGTTGTAAAAAACGCTTTGATTAAATGTTTCACCGGCTGCCGTAGTTGCCATCATCATTTTGGTATTATCTGTCTCGACGGGAGTAGTGACCGACTCTTGAGCCATCATTGGGCTGGGTGCGACAACCATCGCTGCTGCACTAGGTGAAGGAACTACTGTTTGTTGTGTACTTAAGCTACAGGCACTCAAGGCAACGGCGGCTAAAATGACTACTGGTAAAACAAAAGTTGATTTGAGAGAGATGCGGTTCATATATCCCCTTTGAAAAAAAATAGAAATAACTACAATGAAATAATAGTCTATCGTATGACATTTGAAATTGCATCCCTAAAAAATAAACTGGAAAAGATTTTTCAAATACCATTGCAAACCACAGCACTTTACCTCAGTCTGTTAGCTTTTTTGGCTGTAGTGCTTAAATTTGACACTCAGTTTTTAGTTGTGCAAACGCTGCGGTTTTTGGTTTTGCTAGTAGCCGTGGGGGTGCCCAGTTTTGTCCAGCATCGTCAAGCGGCTTTAAAATATCCGTTTGTTCTTAATCGTTTGATCACTATCTTAATTTTGTTTTTATTAATTGATGAGTCCGCGCCACTATGGATCACATTTGTCGTAGGGCTAGCTACGGCATTAGTCAAGCACTTTGTGCGTTTAAACAGACTTCCGGTTTTTAATCCGGCGGCTGTAGGGGTAGTGTTGGCGGCCGCCAATGGCGTGTTTGATACTTGGTGGGGTGTCAGTTTCTCACCCCGAATTACCGATTACTGGTTGAGCTCAGCTTTGTTATTAACCCTGCCGTTTGGTATGTATGTAGCGTACAAGTATAAAAAACTACCCATTTCGCTTTCCTTTTTTGGAGTTTTAGCGCTGCTTTCTACTCTTATGCAAGAAAGTGTCCCAATTTTGATGCTTTTTGAGGGCACAGTCATTTTCTTTGCCCTGGTGATGGCCACTGAGCCCAAGACGAGTCCCACGCAAAGAAACCAGCAGCTCATTTTTGGTGTCAGTTTGGCAATTTTATCGAGTGCCTTCATTCGCTTTCATGTGATTTCACCCTATGCTTTTGCTTTGATTATCCTTAATGGCATTTATCGAGGCACTCAATGGTGGCAGATGCGTCAACGACTGGCCGCAATTAAACAATCAGTCCCAGTCCAGAAAGAGCCGGTAGTTGTCTAGTCCCGGCCATAATCCCAAACCTTCTTTACATGCCAGCCTTTCTGAGTTACAACTACTCATATTTTAGCTACTTGTTTTGTAGGTAGCGTTAATCAAGCAAAGGAATAATATGAAAGGTGTCATTTTAGCTGGTGGTTTAGGTACCCGACTTTATCCTTTAACTCACGTTACCAATAAACATTTGTTGCCAATTTACAACAAACCAATGATTTTTTATCCAATCAGTACTCTAGTGAGTGCCGGAATCACAGAGATTTTAATTGTGACCAGCGGCCCGCATGTGGGTGACTTCCTAGGTGTCCTTAAAAACGGTAAAGAATTGGGCGTGACCCATTTGGAGTATGCCTACCAAGAGAAGCCGGATGGTGGCATTGCCGATGCCTTGGCGTTAGCCGAAGACTTTGCAGACGGTGGCTCAATTGCCGTAATCTTGGGTGATAACACCAGTGATGCAGATATTACCGAAACTGTCAAGAATTTTAATGGGGGTGCGGCTGTTTTCTTAAAAGAAGTTTCTGACCCACATCGATTTGGAGTGGCCGTTTTTGACCCACATGATAATAAAAAAATCACAGCGATTGAAGAAAAGCCTAAAGAACCTAAATCAAACTATGCTGTAACGGGGTTGTATCTGTACGACAATCAGGTTTTTGACTTTGTTCGCCACTGTGACCCAAATTTTGCTGGTCGAGGAGAACTGGAAATTACTGAAGTTAACAACTTCTATATTCAGGCAGGCAAACTCACCTGGGCTGAACTTGACGGTTTCTGGAGTGATGCCGGAACGTTTAACTCAATGCTCTTGGCCAGTAATCACTGGGCTCAAAAAGAAGCCTAAGCGTTTCTCCCATGGTTCATTTTTTTCTTTTCTGCTAACCTAGTAGAGAGATAAATCGCGACGATTTATTGTCTTTAGGGTGATTCACTCAGTTAAGATCTGCCTATGTCGCTCAAAGCCTTATTTTATCCCCGCTCAATGGCAGTAATTGGCGCTTCAACTGTTCCTGGAAGCGTAGGTAATGACGTGGCCAAAAACTTAGCTACCCAAGGCTATCAAGGCAAACTTTACTTCATCAATCCCAAAGTGGGAACTCTCTACAAACATCCTTTAATTGCTGATATTAATCAAGTCGAGGGCGATATCGATTTAGTGATTATTGCCGTGCCGGCAAAGATTGTTCTGACTGTTTTACAACAAACTCTTGCCAAGAAGGCGAAGGCTGCGGTGGTCATAAGTGCGGGCTTTAAGGAAGTTGGGAATGTTGATGGAGAGCTAGCACTGGCTCAGCTTTGTGATGATCATGGTATTACCCTGATTGGGCCAAATTGTTTGGGTCTGATAAACCCTGAGATACAGTTAAATGCGTCATTTGCCCCATTAATGCCTAGTGTTGGTCCGATTGCTTTTATCTCCCAAAGTGGGGCGATCTGCGCCAGTGTTTTAGATTACGCTCGTCAACGAGGTCTGGGTTTTTCTAAGTTTATTAGTGTCGGAAATAAAGCTTTAGTGGGTGAGAAAGAACTATTTGAATATCTCTATCATGATCCAAAAACTCAGGTGATAGCTTTGTATGTGGAGCAGTTGCGCGACATTGAAGAACTGCGCCAAGCAGCAGTCAAGATGAGTCGGGGTAAGCCGCACAAGCCCATTCTGATCTTAAAATCTGGTCGGACATTGGCGGGTCAGAAAGCTGCTAACTCACACACAGGTTCTTTGAGCGGCAGTGATTCAGCCTACGACGCATTATTTACCCAAACTGGGATGATTCGAGCTGACAGTATCTCAGAGCTGTTTGATTTTGCTGAGTGTTTTGCCAACAATTCCCAACTCCTTAACAACCGGGTGGCGATCATCACTAATGCCGGAGGACCGGGGGTTTTAACCGCTGATGAAGCCATGAAGTCTGGGTTGCGCTTAGCTCAATTAAACAAAAATACTCAAGAAAAATTACGTTCATTTTTACCAGCAGCTGCTAGTGTTCAGAACCCGATTGATATTTTAGGCGATGCAACAGATGAGCGTTACGGTCAAACACTGAATGCAATTTTGGCCGATGACAATGTAGACGCCGTGCAAATTATTTTGACGCCGCAGTCAATGACTCCGGTTGAAGCCACGGCTCAGGCCATTGTGAAAGCCCGACGTCGTTCACAAAAGCCATTAGTTGTCACCTTCATGGGTCAAAAATTAGTAGCGGCTGGCTTAGAAGTGTTGCATGATCATAAAATAGCGGCTACCACTTTCCCCGAACCTGGTGCTAAATCCTTGGGCGCAATGCAAAGTTTCATGCAGTGGCTGCGGCCGCGCAACTTACACACATTTGGTTTTAGAGATGTGGATCGAGATAAAGTCAATCACATCTTGGAATCGTACAAAGGTAAAGCTCTGAAATTACTATCAAGTGATGACGTCTTTGAAATTTTAAAAGCCTATCGTTTTCCACTCATAAAGCGTGTGGTAGTGACTTCATCTCAAGAAGCCGAAAAAAAGACCCAGCACTGGGGTGGTCAGGTCGTTCTAAAGATTGTTTCACCTGATATCAATCATAAAAGTGATGTAGATGGGGTAATGTTGGCAGTTGACCACGCCCAACTAGCAGATAGATACATACAACTCTTGAAACAGGTTAAAAAAGCTGCACCCCACGCCCAACTCGCTGGCGTGGAAGTTATGGAAATGATCACTGACGAAGGCCTGGAGATTATTTTGGGAGTGACCACAGATGCGCATTTGGGTAAACAGCTGATGGTGGGCTTGGGAGGGATTTATACAGAAGCCTTACAAGATGTAGCTTGGGGCTTAGCGCCTTTGAATCACTCAGACGCTGATCAAATGATTGCTGGTTTAAAAACTAACAAAATTTTGGCTGGAATTAGAGGTCGTGGCCCGTTGGCTGCCGATATGATTGTTGAGTGCCTGGGTCGATTATCAATGCTAGTGACTGATTTTCCAGAAATTAAAGAACTTGATATTAACCCCTTAAAAGTCTTGGACGAAAAAAAAGGGGCGTTGGTTTTAGATGCCAGAATCATCTTGGAATAAATAGCTAAATTGGGTCATTTCTGTTAGACTAAGCTCTATTATGGAGATAATTTACTTGGTCTACGCTTCAACTTCAGGTAATGTGGAGAAAGTTGTAGAAACTGTAGCCGAAGTTCTGCAAGCCCAAGGTTTTCAGACTGAACTGCATCGAGCTGAAAAAACCTCAATTGAGTTAATTACTCAAGGGCAATCGTTTGTTTTAGCTACTTCCACTTGGGAGCACGGCCGTTTGAATCCTTTCTATGAAAAATTGGCAGAAGCCATGACCCAAAATCGAATGGATGGTAAGCGGGCAGCCTTTATTGGCTTAGGTGATCGCCGCTATGAACCAGTATTGTTTGCTGAGGGCATGGAAAAAGTGCGCCAGATATGGTTGAATCAAGGCGGACAAGAACTAGGTGGTCGTTTACGAATTCAAGGTGAACCCTACGACAAACTAGAGACAGCTGTAAAGCCTTGGGCAGTCAATTTAGCACAATTGCTGGCAGCTGCGTCAGAAGATCAAAACCATGATTAATCTACGCCGTTATACTGTTAAAGCCTCTGGAGAATCTGGCCAGGGCGTTAATTCGATTGGGGAAATTTTAGCTAAATCACTCAAAGAATCTGGCTTTTACACTTTTGCCTATCGAGAATATCCCTCGTTAATTAAGGGTGGCTATGCTTGTCATCAAAACGACTTTTCTGACCATCCTTTATCGTCGCCTTCTGCTCAGACTGATCTACTAATGTGTCTGAGTCGGATGTCATTTCATGCGTACCTTAAAACCGTCAGACAAAATGGTCAAGTGATTCATATGCTCAGACAGCTCGAGTTAACGGAAGACGAGCAGACATATGTTCAGGAGAATAAAATTGCCATTGCGTATATTCCTGGTGAAACCATTGCTCTTGAGGCCGGTGGTAAATCAATCATGGCCAACATCGTTCTATTGGGTGTGATGTGGCAGTTGCTCGGCTTAAGTTTTGAGCCTTTAGAAAAAGTGATTGCCGTAGAGTTTGCCAAAAAACCTCAGTTTATTGAACCAAACCTGGCTTGTTTACGAAGAGGTCATAATTACAGCGTGGCAGACCAAGGTCTCCAGCCTGTCAGCTTGCCCTTTGTTGCCCAAGCCGAACGCGGCAATGACGCTTTATTAAGTGGAAATCAATTAATTGCTTTGGGTGGCATTGCCGCGGGTGTTAGAGCTTATTACGCCTATCCCATGACACCCAGTAGCTCAATCTTGAGCTATTTGTCTAGTCTCTATCACGAAACAGGCATGTTAGTCAAACAAATTGAGGACGAAATCTCAGTAGCGCAAATGGCCATTGGGTCGATGTTTGTGGGGACTCGAGCTTTAGTAGGAACATCAGGTGGCGGGTTTGATCTAATGACGGAGTCCTTAACCATGGCCGCCATGACCGAAACACCGTTCGTGTGTATCCTGGGTCAGCGACCAGGTCCGGCCACTGGCTTACCCACCTGGACTTCAGCCAGTGATTTGAACTTAGCTGTCTATGCTGGGCACGGTGAATATGCGCGGTTGGTTTTGGCCGCTGGTGATCCAGAGTCAACCTATATTTTGATTCAAAAAGCTTTTAACTTGGCAGAAAAATATCAGATCCCAGTGATCGTGTTAACTGAAAAACAAATTGGGGAATCACTCTTCCAAATGGCAAACTTGCCACCTGATGAACCGATTGAACGCTATTTGCCAACAGCTGAAGAAATTGCCGCCTTTCAACCCAGTGATCGTTATAAAATTACTGAGAGCGGGATTTCACCCCGCTGGTTGCCTGGCCAAAGTGATGCAGTTTATGCTGCCAACAGCGATGAACATACGGCCGATGGCACATTGACTGAAGAAGCTGGTCCATCTGAAGCCATGTACGCCAAACGCTTGCGCAAGTTAGATACCCTGTTACAAGAATTGCCCGAACCAGTTATCCATGGCCCTGAGCAAGCTGCTTTAAGTTTTGTAGGCTGGGGAAGTGTTAAGAATACCGTCGCCGACGTGTTGCGACTTTGGAATGAAGCCCACCCCGACCAAAAAATTAATTATCTGCATTACGAGTATGTATATCCAGTTAAGACTGAAGTCTTTAAAATCTTAACGCAAACGGCTCAAAAACTGGTGTTAATTGAAAATAATGCTCTGGGTCAGTTGGGGGCTTTATTAACTCAGCATACGGGTTATCTCTTTACTGATAAATTGTTGAAATTTGATGGTCGTGGTTTTTTTGTGGAAGATATTTTGAAGTATTTAGAGGAAGAGTTGGGAGCGTTATATGAGTAGCTGTAGCTGCAACCACCAGCCAACCTTCGCAGATTATTTTTCACCAAATCTGTATACCTGGTGTACTAATTGTGGAAATTATGGCATTCACGCCGCAGTAAAACGAGCCTTGGTGGCAGAAAGTGTGCCTCCCTGTCAAACCTTACTCTGCTTTGATATCGGTTGCAATGGTAATGGTTCAGACAAAATTGGTGGATATCGGTTTCATGGTTTGCATGGTCGGATCATTTCTTTTGCTTGTGGGGCATCGGTTGCCAACAGAAACCTGAAAGTGGTAACCTTTGGGGGCGACGGCGGAACTCTAGGCGAAGGTGTTAATCATTTAATTAAAGGCATCCGAGGTAATTACGATATTACTTTTATTTTGCACAATAACTTGAATTACGGTTTGACCCAAGGCCAAGCCTCACCAACCACCAAACCTGGTATGAAAATGAACTCGACGCCAGATGGGATTAGTACTGAACCCATTCACCCTGCCCGATTTGTGTTATCCCTCAACCCCACTTTTGTAGCTCGCACTTTTTCTGGCGACGTAAAGCACATGACTTCAACCATTCAAAAGGGTTTGCAGCACAAAGGTTTTAGTTTTATAGAAATCCTCCAAAGTTGTCCCACCTACAACCATGCCACACCTCATGAGTGGTATCAACAGCGGGTTAAAGATGTCAGCACTATTGAAGGTTATAACCCTCAAAATATTGCGGCTGCTAAAAATATTGCCGAAGATCTAGAAAACCAAATTGCGCTGGGTGTTCTCTACCAAAATTTGGATAGCGTGCCCTTTATGAATCGCCAAGCCAATCGCTTGAACCTGACGACTGAATTAGTCGATGAAGTTAAGTCTTTCTCAACCCAATCATTATTTGATACTTTCAGATGAAATTCAATCTAATTTTATTACTGCTTGTTGTAGGAGTTTTAGGCTTAGTTAGTTTTGTAGCAACGGCTGCTGAATCTGAAGCGTCGCCCAGCACTCAGCCTCTAGCTGTGGCGGCCGATTCTGTACGCTATTTTAGCTATACTCCACAAAAATTTGCACAGCTAGCGCATCAAGAACGAGTGCTTTTTTTTAGAGCATCCTGGTGTGGCACTTGTGTGACGGCTGATAAAGAGCTGTCTGCGCAGTCCAATCTAATCCCAGCGAATGTCACGGTCTTTGAAACTGACTTTGATCAAGAGAAAGACCTGAAGCAAAAGTATGGAGTGGTAGCACAGCATACCTTTGTTTCGGTGGATGAAAAGGGAAATTTGCAAAGAATTTGGAATGGTGGTGGAATTGAAGAATTACTGGCACATCTGACCGACCTGAATTAGCTGTATCGCGGACTTTGACTTTTTTCTCTCCAAAACGTATACTTTCTCTACTCTCATAAAGAGAGCTTTTCTCTATGGTAATTTTTTTTACTGCATCCTTGCGTGCTAAGACTGAACACTCGCCATTAACTCAAGGAACCTGGAGTGATGGTACACCCTGGAGTTTTTATGTTTATGATCAGGAACTAGATGATGACAAAATTACCGCAGTCTTCTGTATCGTCACCTTCGAGAGCAAGGTTGCCGTCATCAAGCATAAGCAGAGGGGTTGGGAAATACCAGGCGGTCATCGAGAGGATTTTGAATCACCACTAGAAGCGATTCGTCGAGAAATTAGAGAAGAAACTGGCTTAGTCATTCATAACGTGAAGTTATTTGGGCATAAAGAAGTCAAGCCATTAGTTCGTATTCCAAAGCGTGAAACTGGCCAATTTTACCCTTATCCCACTTCCTACGTTCTTTACTATCACGCTCAAGCCTCAGAACATTTAGCCGATGCTTTGGGTGATGACGTGGAGTCAGTGGAGTTACTGTCGTACGCTACAGCTCGAGAACGATTGCAAAATAGCAAGCAAAATCATCACGTCATAATTGAACATTTACTCAAAGTTGGAGCGATTGAGTTAGCATGAAAACTACTTCTCAGATCCCTAAAGTTACCCTGATTGGTTTAGGCCAACAAGGTCGCCGACATCTCCAAATTTTAACAACTTTGGAGACCGAGAAGCAACTGGAAGTAGTCGGAATTGCTGACATTGTGCAAACAGATTTCACATTAAAATATGCCTTCTTCACAAATTACCATGAGCTCTTACTTAAGACACAACCAGATATAGTTCTGATTGCTACCCCAAATTTTCTTCATTATCAACACACTTTTGCAGCCCTCAAGCAAGGGGCTCACGTCCTGAAAGAAAAGCCTTTAGCGTTGACGTATCGCGAAGGCAAAAAAGCTGGTGGCTCTGGCTCGGGAAAGTCAGAAGTTAATTATTACCTTTCAACAACGACAATACTCGTTTTTATGGCAAACAGCTCTGGAACAAATTAAAAATATTGGCAACATCACTGACTTTAGTTACTCCTTGGCTTTGGAGGATAGTCGCTATAGCTGGTATTGGGATGAAGCCCAAGGTGGCGGTGTCTGGATCAACTTAGGTTGGCATGGTTTAAAGATGATCGATTGGTTATTAGGACCAATCTCAAAACTTAAAGTTTGGGCCAAACGAGGCGGGCAGCGACCATGGCAATACACCACCGATCATACAATTCTGGCTCATTTAGGTTTAAAATCAGGAGCCAGAGGCAAGCTATTTGCCAGTGCCGTTTATCCGGCGACTGAAATTTTAAGAGTCACGGCCGAAAAAGGTTATCTCTATCTTACACCTCAAAAGTTGCTCGTTAAAATAGGTTCCCAATCACAAATTTGGGTGGCGCCTGATAGTAAACAAGATTGGTATCGTCTGCAGTTGATGGCGGCCGTGAAAACCATCAATGATGATGTCGACAGCATGGATCTGGATTTACGTGTTTTAGGTAACTTAGATCAAGGTATTTCTCAGTTAAAGGGAGTTCATGTCTCAAACTAAACATTTAGCTTTGGCAGGGGGGCAGCCGGCTGTCACCATTCCTCAGCCTCATTTTGTCTGGCCTTACCCATCAACTAAAGCCGAAAAAGTTGCTTTGGCAACTCAACGTGATCTAGATATTTCAATCAAAGGTCGGACTGGCCCAATTGCGGAACTAGAAGACGAATTTCTGGCCACAACTTTGGGCAGAGGAATTACCAGCTGCAGTACCTCAATCCACTATTATCCAGCAGACAGGAATTGCGCCTCAACTCTATACTCGGAAATCAGTCGCTGATCTCTATTGCCTTTCCCTAACCTGGTCACCTGAAAAAATCCTACGCTATCTTCGGGCTTTACCCCTGAAGAAAAAACTCCAACCATACCTGATGTTGAATGGCACAAGAGTAGTGATGAAAATCGAGTAAATTCTAGCCAACTCTAGATAATTTTCCAAATTATTAATTAAAATTATTGCTTTTAGTGAGCTCAACCAGATATGGGTTATAATTGCCGAGCTGTGGTAAGTGACAAAATATGCTGACAAATGTTTTTACAAGGTTGCTGACTTTCAAGCCACAAGGACAAATTTCTAATTACTTGATTAGTTTTCTATGTGTGGGTTTTGTCTATTGTCTCTATTCTTTGCTACTTGGTTCGCAAAGTAGTTACAGTAATTTGTTACTTTTCTTCTATATCTCTGTCTTAATCAGCACCTTAATTGGAGGTATTTATTCTGGACTTGCTTCAATTATTTTCTCGCTCCTCTTCCTACTATTCCATTCCTTTTTCTTTATGCGCTTTAATTTCACAAATGAAAGTCAAATTGAAACCTTAGTGTATCTAGTGTTAAGTTTTTTTACTAGTTTTGTCGTGACAGCCGTAAAAAATGCTTATCAATTTTCACTTTCAATTTTAAATAATCTGCAGTCTTTTATTACGATTCTTGATTCTCGGGGCAAAATTGTTGATATTAACCAAACAGCTTTAATTCTTTTTGGTTTGAATCAAGAGGAAGCAGTCGGAAAACGATTGTTTCAAACGGGCCGTTGGAAGCCTTCACTCAGTCGTGATAAACAAATTAGACGAGCCAACAAGTCAGCTCTCAAAGGTCAAGCCAGTCGTTTTGACATGAAGTTGGTGTCCCTTGATACTCAAAAAGCCATGCACATTGATTTTTCAGTTTCGCCGCTTTTAGATCGCCAAAGAAATGTAATTAATATCATCGCCTCAGGTAATGACATCACAGCCCGTGTAGTAGCCGAACAACAAAGTCGGAGACATATTACACATTTAAAAAAAGTGGAGGATGAACTTCAAGAGTCTCAGCGCCGTTTTCAAGCCCTATTAAACTCTAATATTATTGGCGTCGCCATCTTTAAATTCTCGGGCGAAATTCTTCAAGCTAACGAAGCATTTTATAATTTAATTGGCTATTCCGCCACCGAAATCAAAACTAAGCATGTTGAATGGGTCAACCTAATAGCTCCTGAATTTATGGGTCGGCATCGTAAGGCCATGAAAGAACTTAGAGCCAGAGGCGAGTCATTGCCGCATGAAAAAGAATTTGTGCGTCAAGACGGGACGCGCTTACCAGTATTGGTAGGCAGCGCCATGGTGGATCAACCAGAGCAAGAAGTCATTGCTTTTGTTCTTGATATTTCAGCTCGCAAGCGCTTGGAGAAGCGCAAAGATGAATTTATTGGATTGGCTAGCCACGAATTAAAAACTCCCTTAACTACTATTAAGGTTTTTGCACAGTTATTAGAAAGATCTTTGAGGAATCAGGATCAACCCAAAAATTTAGATTACTTATTGCGTATGAATGCACAAATTAATCGCTTGACAAGTCTGGTGGAAGAATTACTAGATGTTAGTAAAATTGAAGCCGGAAAACTTTTGCTTCAATATGAAGTGCACGACATAGCGCAGTTAATAAAGGATACCGTGGCTGAGATTCAAGCCATAAGTCCAGAACACACCATAGTGCTTGAGGGCGAGATTGAAGATAGAGTCACAATTGATCCCTACCGCCTCAAACAAGTTTTGATTAATCTCTTTACGAATGCTATTAAGTACTCACCACTTTCTAAAATGGTTATTGTTAGACTCAGTGGAACGGACCATCACGTGGAAGTTCAAGTCCAAGATTATGGACTTGGAATAGATATGATTGATCAGGCTCGGATTTTTGAAAAATTTGTAAGAGCTCGAGGGAAAAACCTTCACAGTTTTCCTGGTTTAGGCTTGGGACTGTATATTTCCAAGCAGATTATTGAGCGCCATGGTGGTAAGATTTGGGTTAAAAGCGTTCCCAGCCAAGGCTCAACTTTTTATTTCCAAATTCCCAAAGTACCGCATGGCTAAACACATTCTGATTATTGATGACGATCCGGCAATTTTAGAAGCTGTAGAGATCTTACTTCAAGAAGATGGTTATCAGGTCTCCACTTTAAAAGAAGCACGTATGCTAATCGCCTATTTAGATGCCCAGCAGCCAGATTTAATTCTACTTGATTTACTTCTTTCCGGTGATGATGGACGAGATATTGCCAAACAAATAAAAAATCATCAACGGGCTAAAGACATCCCGGTGATTTTAATGTCAGCCGACACCCATATTAAGGAGAAAAGCCAAGAGGCAAAAGCTGATGCTTTTATCAAGAAACCGTTCGATATTCTGGAATTAGAAGCATTGATAACTAGCTTTTTAAGGTGATATCTGAGCCTCAAACCAACACGAAGAAAATGATCAGCGCTTAAAAAACTTATTCTTCAGTACTTTATAGCCCAAACCCATAGCAGCACTCAGTAACAATGGGGAAACACTTCTCAGACTAGCCAGAGATAGACCATGATTGTCTGTTTTGAGTGTCGAAAACCTCAGTCTCACTTGTGATTCTAGATCTTTGACTTTCTTAAAGGCCAGCCATAAGCCCACCCCGATGGCAATCATAAATATCAGCGAAAATACTAAGACAATGATTGCTAACAAGTAAAAAATGTTTTCTAAGGTTAACGGCATACCTAGTTGTTTTCTTGGTGATCAATAATTTCGATAGTAAATACTACTTTGGTACTTTTTTGAATTATTTTTTATTTGAAGTAATTTTTTCAAAATCTTTTACTAAAGATTGGCTTAACTTCTTAAGCTGATCTTCAGGTAGATCCTGATCATTTTTCATACTTTTAATAATATTGGTCACAATTTCAACATACCTATTTTTATCTAAGTCATCTAATGATAACCGCAAATTTTCAATTTCTTCAAGCACATTTTCTTTGGTATCCTGATAAATTTGCGTAAAGTCTCTGGTAGTCTTGCCAAAAATTCCCCTCACCCTGTCAGCCTCATCACTATCAGAAAGTCGCTGTCGAAGTTCCTTGGCAGTAGCTAGTACTTGCCGTTTTTGAGGCTCAAATTCTGGCGAGTCGAAGAGTTGTTTGACTATCCAGCCAGCAGCCAAACCAGCGCCAAAGATCAAGATATTATTGGGGGTATTCCGTTTAAACATAAAATATATCTTTCGGTGTGTGTATTGAGCTGAATCATAATTTATATTGGGCAGTTAGGAGTAAGTAAAGCGTAAGAGTGAGGTAAGGATAATTGTCGGTGGGAAACTTATACCTAGCTAGATGACTAGAATGATTTAATTTGTTAGAATTTGCTGTGTGCCAACTAGATCAAAAAAACAAAAAACAGCCATAGTCATCGGAGCTGGAGTCGGCGGATTAGCTACCGCCGCGCTTTTGGCTAAAGACGGCTACCACGTCACCGTGCTTGAAAAAAACGAACAAGCTGGCGGTAGAGCTTCTCAGCTAAAAAAGCAGGGTTTTACGTTTGATATGGGACCATCCTGGTATTTGATGCCTGATGTTTTTGAAAAATTCTTTCACAATTTTGGTTATTCAGTCAGCGACTTTCTAAAGCTGCAGCGATTGTCTCCTCAGTACCGCATTTTTTTTGCTGATAAAACTCAAGTGGAAATTACTGGAGAGTGGGAGAAGGATGCAGCCTTATTTGAAAGCTTAGAACCTGGTTCATCACAGAAACTCAAAGAATATTTGGCGTTAAGTAAAGAAAAATATGATTTATCCATGAATGGTTTTCTCTATCATAATATGGATAATTTGTTAGACATGATGACGCCTTCGGTTATGAAAAGTGGTCAAAAGTTGGATGTCTTTCAATCGATGCATAACTATGTGGGTCGCTTCTTTAAAACTGAAAAACTCCAGCAAATAATTCAATACACCTTAGTTTTTCTGGGTGGGGCACCAAAAAATACGCCAGCTCTATATAGTTTGATGTCACACATTGATTTTAATCTGGGGGTTTGGTATCCCAAAGGGGGAATGTATCAGATAATTAATGCCATGGTTAAACTAGGCTTGGAGTATCAAGTAGAATACCGCTACAATTCCGCTGTCACTCGTTTAGAAGTCACATCGCAGCCGCAACAGGGTTTAGCCGGAAAATTGGGTAAAACCAAACAAATAATCTCCGCAGTCTATGTGGGTAAAAAAAAGTATACGGCAGATGTGATTGTCTCAAATGCAGATTATGCCTTTACAGAAACCCTATTGAGTGATCAAAGAGCTGCAGATTATGGGCCTAACTACTGGCGTAAGAAGACGCTAGCGCCTTCAGCATTCTTGCTTTATTTGGGTATTAAGGGCAAGTTGCCAACTTTAGTTCATCACAATCTTTATTTTGGTCAAAACTGGACTCACCATTTTGAAGAAATCTTCTCTAAGCCTACGTGGCCCAAAGCACCTTCAATTTATCTCAATAAAACCAGTTATGCCGATCCCACAGTTGCCCCCAAAGGCCATGAAGCCTTATTTGTATTGGTGCCGGTGGCAGCTAAATTATCTGAGACAGCGTTTCACAAGCAAGCCTATGCTAATCATATCATTGGGTATCTCGAAGATAAATTAAACATTAAGTTAAAAGACAGAATTGTCTTTCAGGAAATTTTTTCGGTGACTGATTTTGAAAAAAGATACCATAGCTACGGGGGAACTGCTTTAGGTCTGGCTCATACTTTATTACAAACAGCTATTTGGCGACCCAGAAATCAGAGTCGAAAAATCAAGAATCTTTTTTATGTGGGCGCGAATACCGCACCCGGTATTGGAGTGCCAATTTGTTTGATTTCGGCTGAACTGGTGCGACAGCGAGTGCGGAGTGCAGTTGGATAATTAACCAACCTCCCAAAAGTGAACCAAGGGCAGCGGGAATCCAGTGTTGTTGCCAGAAAGCCAAGATTGTCCAAAGTCCGGTATTAGCAAAGAAGCTGAGCAATATCATCACACTCATCCGTTTAGTAAAGTGAGTTGAGTACAGTATAAGTGTCACCACGATTGAACTGACTAGACCTGAGATCAGCCAGCCCAAGAAATTGATCCAAGGGACCCCAAAATACGGTCCAGGTTCTAACCAATACCAAAAACCGAGCTTAACTGCTCCTGGATCTAGAAACAAATCAAACCACAGCAACAGCCCAGTACTGATAAAAATGCTTAACCAGCGTCGAGTGATCAGACGACTAGTCATAACACTTAAAATCACTAGCGGTGGCCAAGCAAAGGCCACTGTCCAAGGCACTAAGCCCATGATTTTCTCACCCAAAAAAGCATTGTACCTAAAAAACCCATATGGCCAGCCAGTTGCCACAGAGAAGGCTTCAAAAGCCAACCCAAATATGCTCAGAAAAATAATGGTCACCAAAGCAGTTGACCAGCCAGCAATTTGCGTCAGCAAGAAATAAATTGGTAAAGCCGCCATCACGATCACTACTGGTGAAAACCGAGCCCATTCTAAGTGAGTAGGTAAGAGCGTCATAAAATAACTAATACCAGTCGCGCAAAGCAAAATGGCTGCCAGCAACATCCCCATTAATAGCTGATTATTAATAACTCTCTTCATAATCATATTAATTTGCCAAACCGAGAGATTAGAAGTACCCAGAAGGCTACAAATCCTAGGCCAGCGTTCAGATAGGGGAATATCCAATACAGTTTAGAGATCGAGACGCTGGGTCGAATGAGTAAGATTGAAATCAAAGCTGGGTAAATGAGGGTTATTTGGGCTGGAAAACCAAGTTGTGAAATCAGAATGATCGCAAAGAGACTCCAATGAAAAAGCACCACCCATAAACTTTTGACAGTCCCTAATTTGACGGCTGTAGTTATAATACCCGCTTGCTGATCAGGTTTTTGATCTGGTATGGCCGAATAGAGATGCATCCCAACTGCCCAGCTTGCGCCCGCTACTAATAACCACCATGAAGGTAATTGAGGCTGATTGAGTAAGTAGCCAATCACGGCTGGCATGATGTATAAAAAATTGGAGTACGAATCAAAGAAAGCCCGAGCTTTGAATCGGAGCGGCGGGGCGCTATAGGCATAGCTCATGGTTATAAAGATACCTAAAGCTAACGCGACGCGCCAACCAGAGAGAAAAGCTAAGAAGCCTGAGAGACTAGCTACTCCGATCAAAGACTGGATGAGCATCTTTCGTTCTGGAGTCATTAATTGATGTTCATGTGTTTGTTTTTTAAAATTTAAAACATCAGTCTTTTCGTCATAGATGTCATTAATGCCATACAGAAAAAGATTGGCAGGAATCAAGAAATAACTAAACCAAAGCCAAAAATTAAGGCTGAGTAATGAAGACAAGTTAGGCATGCCGGCGGTAAAGCCTAAGAGAAAGGTGCCAGCTAAGTATAGCCAAAATCGCGGTCGGGAAATGGGGATGAGCGTAGAAATCATCTTTAATTTCTTATATTATACTGAGATGTCTGATACAACCTACAGCCAAATCTTTCGTTCTGGCAGCCGTACATACTTTTATAGTAGTCTTTTTTTCTCCAAATCTGTTAAGCAGGAAGTGGCAATACTCTACAGTTTTGTGAGGACCGCTGATAATTTTGTGGATGCTGTCCCTCAGCAAGAAACAGCTTTCTATGCTTTTAAAAAACAGTACTATCAGCGCCTAAAAACGCCTTTAGCACCCGAATCTAACTCCATTATCTCTGGATTTGTAGAATTACAAACTCGTTACCAATTTCAACAAGCTTGGGTGGACTCATTTCTAGATGCTATGGAAAGTGATTTGAAAAATCCCCACTACGCTACCTTAGCAGAAGTCGAAAGCTATATGTATGGTTCAGCAGAAGTGGTGGGATTAATGATGTCTCAAATTTTAAAGTTGCCGGTGCAGGCTCATGAAGCGGCTCAAGCTCTGGGTAAATCGATGCAATACGCTAACTTTTTACGCGATATTGCTGAAGATTTAGAGCTGGGCAGAACCTATCTTCCTCAGGAAATCTTGCTGAAGTATGGTTTAAAGACGTTAAGTAGAACTGAAGCTCTGCAAAAAACCACTGCCTTTAAAAAATGCATTAGAACTGAAATTCAACGGTATCGTCTGTGGGCGGAGGCGGGCAAAAAAGGGTATAATTTTATTCCTTTGCGACTGCGGATTCCGATAAAGACCGCAACTGACATGTACGACTGGACGATGGTTCAAATAGCCAATGATCCCTTTTTGGTTTTTGAACGAAAAGTCAAACCAAGTGTGCCCCGAATTATGACGGCTATCTTGTATAATACTTTGACTTCCTGCCTATGACACTAGACATATCGAGCTATCGCCAACCATTAACCACTTTCATTGAAGGTTTTCTGGATCAGGAAAAAACCAATTTTGAGAATCAGTACTGGGCCACCAATGTTTTTGCAAAACTGCGCGAGTTAGTACCTTCAGGCAAACTCCTCCGAGGCAGCTTGTGTTTACTAGGCTATCAATTGATGGGCAAATCTGACATCACTCCCATCCTGCCATTAGCCGCCAGTTTGGAGTTTATGCATTCCGCGCTCTTGATTCATGACGATATCATTGACAATGATTCTTTGCGCCGAGGCAAGCCATCGATGATGGCATATTATCAAGCTTTAGCTGATAAAAACTCCTATCCTCAAGCTGAGCAAGTTGGTAAAAATCTAGCCATCTGTGTGGGTGACATCGGCTTCTTTCTGGGTTTTAAACTGTTCGGGCAGCTTCGGCTAGAAACTCAGGCTCAACAAGCATTATTGAGTGATTTCTGTCGAGAATTTATGATAGTTGGCCTGGGCGAGATGCATGATGTTTCCACGGCTAACACTCCAGAAATAGTAACAGAGGCTGAAATCATTAATGTCTACCGCTACAAAACAGCTCGTTATACGTTTAGTTTGCCACTTTTAATGGCGGCACACGCCGCTGATTTCCCAGCTACTGAAACTCAAAAACTTCAGGCGCTGGGTGAGCTCTTAGGTCTGATTTTCCAAATTAAGGACGATGAATTAGGTTTGTTTGGTACTGAGGCCGAAATTGGCAAACCAGCTACATCTGATGCTCGGGAAGGTAAGAAAACTCTTTACTATATCTATTCACTGCAACTAGGAACTCACGAACAACGCCAGCAATTCTCAGGACTTTACGGAAAAGCAGATTTAACGATAGCAGATTTAGTTCTGATTCGAGGTTTAGTGATAGCCACGGGAGCTCAAGATAAAGTAAATGATAAGCTGCAACGGTTGGAAAAAACTGCCCAAACTTTGATTGACGATTTACCAACCAATTGGCAGACTTTTTTCACACACTTCTTAAACTATAATTTGCTCAGAAAAATGTAGTGTGATTAGGTTAGATAAACTTGGGAAAAGCTCTGATAAACCGAGTTTTCTCCAGACTGTCTTTGACAATTCTAAACTTGAGTTGAGTTGATAGAACCTCAAATTGAGGTAATTTGTGAGTTTCATCAATTTCTAGCCAGAGTTGGCTTTGTTGCTTTAGGAAAGGTGGCAAGGTTCTGACTAATTCAGCAATCAGAGCTAAGCCATCTGACCCACCATCTAAAGCCAAATGAGGTTCAAAATCTCTCACGGAGGGCTGAAGCTCAGCGATGCGGGCACTAGGAACATACGGTAAGTTAGCCATCACCAAGTCAAATATCTGCGGCGGGATTTTCTTCATTAAATGACTGACTTGAAAGTAAATATTCTGGGACTTAGGTAAGAGCTTGGTCTGATTTTGACGAGCCACTTTTAAGGCATCCCTAGAAACATCAGCCATAATGAGAGAAAAAGGGACTTTATTTTCTTCCAAAGCCAAAGCCAAACTGAGTCCAATCGCGCCACTGCCACAGCCCACATCAATCAGCGACAGAGGTGTCTGATTGGTGCGATAGAGAGTTAGTGCAGTTTGTAAAACCAATTCCACCAGTTCCTCAGTTTCAACTCTCGGAATCAAAACACTTGAGTTAACTATGAATTCATGACCTCTAAAAGTCACGAACCCAGTCAAGTACTCCACCGGCTGGTTTTGGGTGGTTACGAACTCATGGGGTGTGTGTCCGTACTTGGTAAGTTGGGTAGCCTCATAGGGCGTGATCTCAGAGAGACCTTTGGCTATTGTTAGTTTTTGTGCTTGCATTTTGAAAGCCTTTGTTCCAAGATAATAACACTTTTAGTAAATCTGAGCACGGGAGCTTTATGGACAAATCAGTTAAACCTTATTCTTTGAAGAACACGATCAACATGGTGAGTGACAATTTTGCCATCTTTTTTATTGTGGGATTGTTTGCCTTAGGGGGCTTCATTAGTGGCTCACTTTGGACTCAAAACCAAATGTTAAAAAACGGTAAAACTACGGGGACCACAGTTGCCGCGGGTACCGGAACTGATACTACCGCTCCAGTAGCTGACGCTGGTCCCACGTTGGAGCAACTTCAGGGTGTTCCTAAAGTAACTGACGAAGATTACATTCTCGGTAATGAAAATGCTAAAGTGACCTTAATCGAGTTCTCAGATTTTGAATGTCCATTCTGTGCTAGCTTTCACCCCACAATGCAACAAGTTATGACTGAGTATGGTGACAAGGTCCGATTGGCCTATCGCCATTACCCTTTACCATTCCACCCTAATGCTCAAAAAGCCGCTGAAGCTTCAGAGTGTGTCGGTAAACAAAAAGGTGATGATGGTTTCTGGGCTTACACCGATGCTATTTTCGCTGAGAACGATAAAATGGGAGGTAAGATTTCACCTGAAGCAATTAAGGCTGCAGCTCAAGGTACTGGTGTCAACATCACCCAATGGCAGACATGTCTAGACAGTGGCGAAATGGCTGCTAAGGTCAAAGCTCAAATGGATTCAGGTAGTGCTGCTGGTGTGAAAGGTACTCCAGGGACTATCGTCTTGACTGATGATGGCCAAGCTGAGTTAATCCCAGGTGCCTACAGCTATGATCAAGTTAAGGCAATTTTAGACAAATATCTTTAAGTGATAGTTTACGATTGAAAACTAGCCCCACCTTTCGGTGGGGCTTTTGTTTCTCATGGTACAATTTTGTTTAGTAACCCAGATATTATACGCAACTTTAAGGAGTTTTATGACCCTCAAACAACAATTAACTGAAGATATGAAAAATGCCATGCGGGCTCGCGAGTCCCTCAAACTCAACGTGATACGCTTTTTAAATGCTGAAATTAAAAACGTGGAAATTGATAGTGGTGAGCAAGATGATGCTGGTGTTCAGAAAATTATTGCCAGACAAATCAAGCAAATTAAAGACGCTATCACTGATTACAAAACTGGGGGTCGTCAAGATTTAGTCGACGAAGAGCAATTAAAAGTCATAGTTTTAGAAACGTACTTACCTCAGCAAATGAGTGATGAGGATTTAAATAAACTGGTGGACGAAGTTCTAGCTGAAACTGGTAGTGTCAACATAGGTATTTTAATTGGCGCAGTCATGAAGAGAGTTGCTGGTCAAGCAGATGGTGGTCGGGTTTCCCAAGCTGTTCGCCTAAAATCAACTGCTTAAGTATGGCAGATCAAGCTCAGTCTTGAGTTACTTCCTGAAACATGATTTAGTGTAAAAGTCCAGAAAAGGGTAGTCTTTACTGTATGAAAACTAAAACTATTGGCGAAATCCTGCGAGATGAACGAGAATTTCATCGTCTCACTCTTGAAGCTTTGGCTAAACGCACCAGGATTCGTCAAGAATACCTGGAGGCCTTAGAAGCCAATGAGTTTGAAAAATTACCGGCTGCTACCTTTGTCAAAGGCTATATTAAAACCTATGCTCAAGTCTTCGGCTTTGATTATCAACCCTTGGTTGGATTGCTGCGACGTGATTTTAAAGAGAGTGCCAAAGGCAGATTGGTTCCTCGAGAATTCATTAAGCCAGTTTTCCACAAGCGCCAATGGTGGACGGCCATGACGGGCACCGTGATTGTTGTGAGCAGTGTTTTCCTAGTCTTATTGGCTTATGTGGCTGTTCAGTGGTTTAACTTTAATCGACCCCCAGAAATTGTCTTACGAGAGCCGGTTAATAACGCCATAGTGGCCTCACAGGTGATTGTGAGTGGTAAGACAAAAGTTGAGAGCGTTGTGACGGTAAATAACCAACCTGTGGCGCTGCAGTCTGATGGTTCATTTGAAATTCAAGTCTTTTTGCCAACTGAAGGAGCCAACAGTCTAACTGTTGAGGCTAAGGATCGGCGTGGCAAAAGTAAACTGGTGCAAAGAACGGTTTATGTCAAGTTTTAAACGCTCTGAAAAGTAATTGAGATATCAGGCGTTAATTGAGTACTCATCACGATTTATCCATACATCAAGAATTTTAGCATGGTCATCGTCAAGAGCTACATACGCTGGCCTATTCATCTGCGATTCGTCTGGCTTTTCTCCTTTGAGGACTTCATCAAAGATACGTCTAAAAATTGGTAACGGCATTTTTTGAAGCGCTTTGATTATGTGTTGTACTAAGGCCTTACTTTCTGGATTGCTTTCAAATGTCAGTATAATAAAAGGTATTCCTGTTCCTCTGTAACTCCCATCCATATCACTAAACCGGCCATACATTACCAAAACTTCCTCGCTTGGAAGTTCTAGCTGGGTACCTAGTTTGTCATTGATTTTTTTCTTCATTACGTCAGGTGATAGTGTTTGATCATTAAGGTGTAGTACCTTTAACACATTGCTCGCTTTAGCTCCTCTAGTATCATGTAAATGTTCTTTGAGGAATTGTTTCCATTTCCAACTAAAAAAATAATTATTTAAAATTAATATAATGTCTGAGTCTGCCAAATCACGGAGTTCTTTAAAATTGCGTACCTCTCCAATTGTTAAAAAATATTTGGCTACCACTTCTGAAGCAGGTCTTTGTTGAGGATCTGCTTCAAGTAGAGCTCCGTCTGAATTTCTGGTTATCTTTGGTCCGCGTCCCCATTGAAACCAATCTGTTGCACCAGTTTTGATAGTAGCTTTAATTTTAATAATTAATTCATCGAGGGTAGGTGCTATTTCTGACAAATGAGTAGGTTCTGCTGCCAATTTACTTGGAGGCTCTGTTCCTGGAGAGGATAATTCTTTAATTGGACTCATAGCACGAATTGTAGACTATTAGCTTGTATTCAACAACAGACGCCTACCTAGCCATTGGCTTCAAGTCTTTTCCGTTGTACACTGAGTTCATATGGACATGTTGCCAATCATTTTTGCCATCGTTTTAGTGGTTTTAACCATTGTCTTAACGGCAGTTGGGGTACAACTTATTATCGTTTTGACTGAACTCCGACGTACTTTGCGGAAAGTAAATTTGACCTTAGATACGATCGACCAAACAGTAAGTTCGGTGGTCCAACCACTTCATAACTTGGGCGGTATGGCTTCTGGTTTAACCACGGGCTTTAAAGTTTTTGAGACGTTTGTGGGTTGGTTGAATCGTAATCGTGAGTCTTAAGGTATCGCAGCATGTCAGATAATCAAGGTTCCTTTATATCAGGATTAACGGTGGGTTTTCTTGCTGGTGCGGCTGGCTATTTCTTGTTTGGCACTGAAAAAGGTAAGAAAATCGTTCATGATCTAGAAAAAGAATGGCGAGCTGCTCAAGCAGCTGATCCACAGCTCACTCAAGCAATTAGTCGTCAAGCTACTCACCAAGTCAACGGTTCATCTTTACTGAAAACTATCAAAGATTTAGTTAAACAAGTAGCTGATCAACAAGATCTAGGTTTTAAACAGGCCAAAACGATCAACAAAAATAAAAAAATTCCACTTCGTAAAGCTGAGCCCAAGTTTAAAGGCCTCTAGCTAATTTCGTTTTTCACGAGGTTTGCTATAATGTTTCAAAACGTTGAATGGACTAAGGTCTTTTGTCAAAAGCAGAAGCCGTGCCACCCAGGAGTTGGCTGTGAAGAGCAGACCCGGTTTCACTCGTAATCGTGAATACTCTGCAATGAGTTATCAAGTCGCAGCTAGCAATAGCCGCGAAAAGCAAGGTGGTACCACGAACTCTCGTCCTTGCACTGACCTAGTATCAGTGTAGTGGCGAGAGTTTTTTCTAGCCTGAAAGTAAAAATATATGTCTGAAGTTAGAAATGTTAATCAAGTGCGACAGTTATACTTAGATTTCTTTGCTCAAGCTCCTCGCAGTCATGTGGTGGTACCTTCGTCGCCGTTGGTGCCCGAAAATGATCCCACTACACTCTTTACTGGTTCAGGCATGCAGCCGATGGTCCCGTATCTTTTGGGTCAAAAACATCCGAAGGGAACTCGGATTGTCGATTCCCAAAAATGTTTTAGATCTCAAGATATTGAAGAAGTTGGTGATAATCGGCATACCACTTTTTTTGAAATGTTAGGTAATTGGTCTTTGGGTGATTACTTTAAGCAGGAGCAGTTACGTTGGGTATTTGAATTCTTGACCAGCAAAGTGGGCTTGGCACCAGAACGCTTATTTGTGACGGTCTTTAGAGGCAGTCAAGCGATTGGCATCCCCAAGGATACTGAAGCAGTTGAAATTTGGAAAAAAGTCTTCGCCGAAAAAGGTATTCAGGCTCTAGATATAGATTTTGCTGAACGCGATGGCATGCAAGCTGGTCGAATTTTCTATTATGATGAAACCAAAAATTGGTGGTCACGCTCCGGCGTACCCGCTCAGATGCCAGCTGGAGAACCAGGTGGTCCAGACAGTGAAATATTTTATGATTTGGGAACTGAGCCACAGCTGCATGAGCATTCTCAATTCAAGGATGATCAATGTCACGTTAATTGTGATTGTGGGCGCTTTTTAGAAATTGGCAACTCAGTTTTTATGCAGTATCAGAAGCAAGTGGATGGCTCATTCAAAGAATTACCTCAGAAAAATGTGGATTTTGGGGGTGGTTTGGAGCGGATTATGGCTGCTGCAAATCATGATTCAGACGTCTTTAAAACTGATATTTTCACTGATCTGATTGCGGAAATTGAAAAAGTGACGGGTAAAGCCTACGGTTCAGAATTTACCGCGCCCATGAGAATTATTGCTGACCATTTGCGCGTGGCAGTATTTTTGATAAAAGATGGCGTGCGCCCCACCAATAAAGAACAAGGCTACTTTTTGCGACGCCTGATTAGAAGAGCAACCGTCAAGTTATACCAACTAGGTGGTGGCCTCGATCCACAAAAGCTATTTCTAATGGCTGACCAAGGTGTTTTGAGTAAGTACGATGGGCATTACTTTGATCGAGCAAAAGATAAAGCTGTAATTGAATCAGTTCTAGTTGAAGAGGTAGTAAAGTTTAGTAAGTCTCTCGATAAAGGTTTAAAGGTGTTAGAAAAACACTTAGAAATCGATGGTCAAGTCGCGTTTGATTTATATCAAAGCTATGGTTTTCCACTGGAAATTACCATGGAGTTAGCCGAGCAAAAAGGCCAAACTGTGGATACTGAAATTTTCAAAACCGAGTTTGAGAAACATAAAAACTTATCTCGGACGGCTTCAGCCGGAATGTTTAAAGGTGGCTTAGCTGATCATTCTCAGCAAACAACTCGCTATCATACCGCCACACATCTAATACACGCCGCCTTGCGCCTGATTGTGGGTAAACACGTCCAGCAAAAAGGTTCAAATATCACTGGTGAAAGACTGCGCTTTGACTTTGCCCAATTTCAAGCTCTAACAAGTGAACAACTGCAACAAGTGGAACAACAAGTAAATGATTGGATTGCGGCTGATTTGCCAGTCACCCAACAAATCATGGCCAAACAAGCAGCCCTCAAATCAGGAGCCGTGGCATTTTTTATTGAAAAATATCCTGATGAAGTCTCAGTCTATACCGTGGGTAAAGATTTGGAGAGAGATTGGGTATCCAAGGAATTATGTGGTGGGCCACACGTTTCGCGGACCGGTGAAATTGAGCATATCAAATTGGTCAAAGAACAAGCCGTCTCGGCTGGCGTCAGAAGGTTATATGCTGAATAAAGATAAAACCTTTATTGATAAATTAGCCTATATTTACCTCAAAGATAAAAAGGTCCTGGTCACACTCAGTAAAGGCAAAGATACGTGGTACATCCCGGGTGGGAAGCGCGAGGGTGAAGAAACTGACCGAGAAGCTCTGATTCGTGAAGTCAGAGAAGAGCTAACGGTTGAGATGCGGCCCGACACAATTACCTACTACGAGACTTTTGCAGCCCAAGCTCATGGAAAACCAGAAGGCGTGATGGTCAGAATGATCTGTTATATGGCGCAATTTGATGGGAAACTCCAGGTAAATTCGGAAATTGAAAAACTTGATTTCTTTAGTTACCTTCAAAAATCACGCACGGCGGCTGTAGATTTTTTGATTTTCGATGATTTGTGGGATAAAGGGTTGATTGAGTAGAGTTTGAACATGCCTCTAGTTTTTCTAAACTAGACGGTTATCTAGTTAACAAGTCCAAATCTCGCCCCACCCCTTCATTTATGCTTTCAGATCTGCTTAAATAGACAGACCATATGGGACTGCCAAGTTTATTTTCGTCAGCGGCGCCTGATAGCCCGCGCAAATTGTTTTTAGCGATTCTCGTGAGTGATGCGGCTATGCAAGCGGCTCTGTGGGAAGTCGTTGGCCAAGAAATTATGATTCTGGAGCGATCCAGTGTCCATTTCTATAAAGATCTCCAACATTGTGTGGTTCAAGCTGACAAAGCGCTACAAGAGTTGGGTAAGCAGTCAGAGAATGTAGACGAGGTTATTTTTGGTTTAGAACCGCTGTGGGTTGATGCCTCAGGTATTAAAGAAGAGAAAAAACCCTTTCTTAAAAAGATGACAGATGACTTATCGCTTAAGGCAGTGGGTTTCGTAGTCACCATTGAAGCCTTAGCTCAAGATATTGCCCAAACTGGGGGAACGAGCTCTTTTATCTTACTGGAGCTAGGTCAGTCTGTCCTTCAAGTCAGTGTTATTCAACACGGAAAATTAAAAGACACCGCCCAGGTCGGTCAATCTGGAACAATTGCCGCTGATGTGACTGAAGCGTTGGCCCGTTTTAAACACGAGCAAACTACTGAATCCTTGCCGAATACTTTTACACTCTTTTCATTATTAGCCACCGACAGTGAAGTCAATGAGGCTGAGCAAGCTTTAATTAATCATGATTGGGTGGCAGCAGGAATTTTAACCCAACCACCTGTGATTGAAATTGCCGTACCTCATTTACTTCTGGAAGCCATTACACGCCAGGGCGGGCGGGCAGTGGCTCAATCAATGGGCTTGGTTAAAGGCGGCTCTGGAAAGGTCACCTCCGTGGCGTCGCCACCCACTAGTTTTGGTATTCCTATGCCGGTCAATGTCGGGCTAGTTGACGCCACCCCTGTCCCATCTCAACCTCGATTTTTAGAAACTCAACTCCCTCAAGTTGACGAAACAAAATTGGCCGATGATGAAGATTCAGATGAGAAACCGCCGACTAGTTTGTGGGGAAAGTTGCCTTTGAAGAAGATTCTAGCTAACCCAGCCAAACGACCCTTTGTGATGGGGGGCTTTGTTTTAGGGTTGGTAACCGTGGCTTTAGTGGGATTTGTTTATTTGTTTATGACCAGCACTGCCGTGGCCATTATTCAGCTCAAGACCAACTCTATCTCGAAAGAAATCGAAGTGACGCTTGACCCTAATGCTGTAGTACCCGATCCGGCAGCTTTGACCTTGCCTGCCAAACGTATCACTACTGAAGTGACTGGCAGTGATTCTTTGGCTGCTACGGGCACAAAATTAGTTGGTGATCCGGCAAAAGGTGCCGTGACTATTTTTAACAAATCCACCTCTACCAAGACGTTTGTGGCCGGAACCATTTTTAAAACTGGCCAATATAATTTTACGCTTGATGAAGAAGTTACGATTGCTTCTGCCAGCGTCAGCTCTAGCTCAGGCAGCGAAACCAAAACTTTTGGTAAGGCTGACAGCAAAATTACTGCTGCCCAAATTGGTGAAGAAGGCAATTTAGCGGCTAATGCGGAATTTGCGATAGCCAGCTTTGATAGTAGTACTTATTCAGCTACCAATCCTCAACCTTTCGTTGGTGGCGCGAGTCGCGAAGTACGCGTAGTCTCGGCTGATGATCGGCGAAATCTAGAACAAACCTTGAAAAATCGATTATTAACGGAATCTGAGACTGCATTTAGAACGCAAACCGGCCCTGGTGAATTTGTGGCCATCACCGGCCGGATTACTATCGGCCAGGCCACTTTTAATGCCAAAGTCGGTGAAGAAGTGAACCAATTAACTCTTGATATGACGGCTGAGGTTGAAGGTCTGAGTTACACCACCCAGGACCTACAGCCGCTAGCTGAGCAAGTTCTGGCCGAACAAGTTCCTGAAGGTCAAGAACTGCTGCCAGAAGCTTTACAGATGTTGTCAAGTGCTTTACCCGCAGCCAGCACCTCAGCGCAAGTCAAGTTAACTGCCAATTTAAGTTCACAAGTCAGAGCAGCCATTACGCCTGAGTCACTGGAGACTGAGATTGCTGGTAAGTCAGTTACCCATGCAGAATCAAATCTGAAAGCTAATTCTCAAGTGACAGGTGTCCAGTTTATTTTTCAACCATCATTGGCGGCAACGCTGCTCAGGCGCTTGCCACCAGTAGCTAGACTTGAAGTCCAAATCAAGTAATACTAACTTGAAATTACCCATTTATGTGGTCGCCAAAACGCACTGCCAGCCAACCTTCTGAGATTCCTCGCGATGAATTAATTAAAGTCTATCGTCATGCCATCCAAGCTGGAGTGCCAATTGAAGCGATTGAAGAAAAATTAAATAAACTGTTGATGCGGAGTCAAGTCACCGAAAGAATTGAGACTAAAGATCAACAAACTAGAGAAGAAAATTTAAAGAAAAAAGTCCCCAAAGTTGTCAGGTATGGTTCACTGCTATTGCCACTGACATTAGTTGTGGTAGGCATCTTGTTAATTGGAAGTGCTGCCCTGCCGATTGTGAATTATTTCCTAGCCACGGTACCTAATTTGCAAGCTTCAGCCGTGCTGTCGCCAGTGCCCAACGATAAAGTCTTAGACGTCAACCCAATTGTAATTGCTCAAGTTCAGGCTACTGATGGCCAAAATCTAGAAACTTCTGAACAAACTAAACCACCGATTATCCTCGATCAAGAGCTTGACTACACCAATTTGACTAACTGGTTTACAGGTGCTCCAGACCTGGGTTTTAATAACACTATCTTTCGACAAACCCAGTCCCAAACCTATAGTTTGGAAATTCCCAAGGTCAATATTTCCAATGCTACTGTCACCATTGGCGGTGATGATCTGAGTCAAAGTTTAATCCAGTACCCAGGGACCGCTGACCCTGGTCAGTTTGGGGCGCCAGTCATTTTTGGCCACTCGGTGCTGCGACAATTTTATAATCCTAGCGAGAAGAACTCTCGTCGTTATACTTCTATCTTTAGTACGATTATGACGCTCAAAAAAGGTGATGAAATCTATTTAACTCGTAACGGTAAAAAATACACCTATATCGTTCAAGATAAAACTGAGGTTAAGCCAACCGACACATTTATTTTGACCCAAAAATTTGATTCCAAGAGTTTAAAGTTAGTCACCTGTACCCCAGAAGGTACCTATTTACGCCGAGGCGTGGTGACCGCCCAGTTAGTTAGTCAAGAATAAAAAGTTGGTTTTGGTACAATTCAAGCTCATGTACACCCCTATAACTATTTTAGCAATTGATTTTGGCACTAAACGGATTGGCTTGGCCATTAGCCGGGGGACGCTAGCTGAGCCCTTAAGCATTATTCCCAATAATCAGGACAGTTTTGAGAAGCTCGAAGCAATTTGCAAAATTGAAGAAGTGACAGAGTTAGTAGTAGGTTTGTCAGAAAACGACATGGCCAAGCAAACCAAAGCATTTGCAACAACCCTCCAGACACACATTGACTTACCGTGTACCTTTGTGGATGAAACCTTAAGTTCCCATACCGTGAGTACCAAACTCAAGAATCGGGGAGACTCACTCAGAAAGCGCCAGCAACCAATTGACCATTTGGCGGCGGCTGAATTTCTCCAAGAATACTTAGACACATTGGTAGCTTGAGAGAGCTGTGTCTAGCCCAGTCTTGACATAAATTGTATACTTTCTGTATGAAACGCCTGCTCTTAATTGTCAGTATATTGTTAGTCATCGGCCTCGTAGTTGCGGCTTCATTAGGTTTCTATTTTATGTCGCTGCGTCAGTCAGCCAGCGATACTGCCAAGTCAGAGGCAAGTTTTGTGATTCCCAAAGGTCAAGCTGTATCCATTATTGCTAATCGTTTGCAAACCCAAGGTTTAATTAAAAATGCGTTAGTTTTTAGACTAGAGCTAAAACGTTTAGGCCTTGAAGGCAAACTGCAAGCCGGGAGCTTTGACATCTCACCGAGTATGCCCCTCAAGGAAGTCGCTCAAATTTTAACCACGGGCACGAATGACATCTGGATAACCTTGCCTGAAGGCTGGCGGCGTGAAGAGATTGCTGAGTACTTAGCAACGCAAGAATTGCCAGGTTTTGATGAAACAGAATTCATCGCGCAGACGGACACCTTGGAAGGCACGCTTTTTCCAGAAACATACTTAGTGCCGCGTCAAATCACTACCACAGCTTTGATCAATTTATTAACCAGAACTTTTTCAAGTAAAGTGGAAGAAGATCTCGAAGCCGAAATTGCCGCCAGTAATCTATCGCTCAACGAAATTATGGTGATGGCCTCTCTGGTGGAGCGCGAAGCTCGTACCTACGAACAAATGAGATTAGTCTCAGGTATTTTGCAGAAACGGTTAGAAATTGGCATGCTCTTGCAGGTGGATGCAACGTTGCAGTATGTCAAAGGCTATGACCAAGCTAAGAAAACCTGGTGGCCCACGCCATTGGATGTTGATCGTCGGCGAGTACATTTATTTAATACCTATCTTAATCTAGGCCTACCGCCGCGGCCAATCGCCAATGCTGGCTTTGATGCGTTTAGAGCCACGGTTAACCCTTCCGCCACTAGTGATTTATTTTATATTCATGCCCCGGATGGCAAGATGCACACGGCTGAGACGTTAGACGAGCACAACCAAAATGTCCAACGGTATTTGAGGTAAATGTTTGGCGAGCGAGTTAAGTAGAATCTGAGTTGACTTCTCAGATCTTTAGTTTCTTTTCTTGCTGGTGGACGAAGCGATCGCGCTTTCTATCCATGACAAATTGTCTAGTCCTGACGGTAGCATCCTTAATAGGTTCAGCAAATATGGCATTAAGTATCTCATTTATTATAGGATCTTGTTGAGTTGAAGAGAGTTGCCGGTCCACAAGTTGTGTGGCTGTTTCTAGAGAAAAAC